>Ga0182737_1000172_pt1 | contig 118309 bp, 113 predicted proteins | sample eDN5th30CBELigOP_FD_128878 | JGI IMG/M metagenome (GOLD analysis project Ga0182737, IMG submission 128878) | Enriched Organic Plus compost microbial communities from Emeryville, California, USA - eDNA 5th pass 30_C BE-Lig OP (version 2) (version 2) ... | reverse complement strand
GTTTCTCGTGATGTCTGATCGCAAGGAGCAGGCCCACGAGAAATTCCTGCTCGGCGGGATCGTCGCGCGCGCAGGCCTGTCGAAGGCGGACCGGGCGTTTCTGCTTGGCGGGCTGCTGGAACTGGCGCGCGTCTCCTCCGGTTCGCCGGAATATCGTGGGCTGCGCGAGAAGGGCGAGAAAGCCTTCAGGGCTCCCGCCCTCGGTCCGGATCGTCAGATGCCGGAGATTGCGGAGTGAGGGCCCGGGCAAGACCGCATCCGAGCCTGCTGCTCAGTCTTGTGCCGGCCGCTGTGTGCGCCATTGCGTTTTACATAGCCAACTGGCGCTGGCCGGAACTGGCCACCGGCATGGCGGGCAGAATGCAATACTGGTTCCTGCGCGCTTCGCCCGTGCCGGTGCTTTTGTTCGGACCCCTCGCGGGGCTATTCACCGTCGGGGCGCTACCGCTGCATCGGCGTCGCCCTATCGCAATGGCAAGCTTCCTCTGCTTTCTTCTGATGGCGGGCTTTTATGGGCTGCGCTATTGCGATACCGTCATCGCTTGGGCGCTCGTCGCCTATCGCAATCATTTGAGGGCGCCCTGCATCTGCCCGATCGTAATGCCAGCACGGGCGCCGGCGTCCGGTCGCGCACCAAGAAGGTCGACGCGATGAGGGCCGCAGGGCGCATAGTGGACCGTCACGCAACGTTCGAACGCGCCACTATTGGCGAGAGGACCACATCGATCCTCGCCCAGACACGTTCCAAAGGACGAATGAAAGGAGGTAGCAGGAAGCATCCCGAATACGTAACGTCGGCCAAAAGTCGAGAGCGCACGGACAGGGCGCAGAGGCTGCGCCGACTTGAAATGCTTTTACGACTGCCTTATGCCGACGCTTTCGCGCATGGTCGCTGAACACTTTCAGAAGACGGAGACCTTTCGTGCCGACCAGCCATGACCTCAAAGGCCTGATGAAGTTCCTTGCCCGCGACGAGTGGAGCGAATGCTTCGACGAGGTGTTTAACGACCATTTCGCTCCGGTGCTGGATGCAGCCGACATGGAGTTCGAGGACATTGCCACCATTCTGGGCGAGGATTGGGCCATGACGCTCTGGGGCTGCGCCTTCGAGGATTTCCTGACCCAAGATTTCGAGGTCGAGGGCGGCAACATCGTCGATGAGTATCTCAAACGCCGCGGGTGGAAGGAAAGCGCGCAGACGAAAAACTATATGAAGGCGCTGCGCACTTCCGTGATGAGCCTTTACGAGGTGAGTGACATCGTGCCGGGCGTGTCGCTCGTTGCGCGAGATCTCATTCGCGGTGGCGAACCGATCGTCGTCAGTGAGGGATCGGCGACAAAGACGCTAAAGCAATGGGACCGGATCGCCGCCCGCATTGTGCCTCTCCTGGGCAAGAACGTGTTCGGCGGTGGGCTTCTTCCGTTCACGCCGGAGGCCACCGATGCACTGTTTGACGGTCTCAGACAGATGTTTGGCAAAAAAATCGCGAAAAAGCTGCCGGTCATCAAGGACGAGGGACTTCAGGCCGCGGCCGCCGTGTTTACGCTTTCATGGCTGTTCGATACGCTTGAGAGAGCCATGACGCTGCCTTCGATGCGGAACGCGGATGGCGACGAACTCCTTTTCCACGACGTCAGGTTTCCGCTGGCCTCCGCAGTTACCCAGAAAAATGTTGCCGCACGCTTAAGCGAAATTTCCTGGCTATCGCAGGAAAACGCAAAACTCTGGACCTGGCTTGAGGAAAGGCCCAAGCGTGGCGGGCGCGCACGCACTGGCGTTTCATTCGACACGACGGTGGACAACGGCGCACGCGTCTTGGGAAACATCGCGTTGGAGGGAAAATTCCTCCGCCTGTCGACCAACTCGGCCGAACGCGCTCAAAGTGGTACGAACTTGATCCAACAGACCCTGGGCCCTCTCGTGCGCGCGCCGCTCATCGAAATCCGCACCGTCGAACAGATGATGTCCGAGCGGCCGGCTCGTGGCAGACAAGACCCTGCCTGTGAAATCCCCCCCGAAATTGCCGAGCAGATCGTTCACCAGTACCTGGACCGGCAATACCGCGAAACGCTTGATCAGCCAGTCGGCATGCTCGGCAACAAGACGCCGCGCCAGGCCGCAAAATCAGCCACCGGTCGGCAGAAGGTCGCCGAATGGATCAAGTATCTCGAAAATCAATCGGCAAAGCAGCCGAACGCCGCCGACCCCATGGCAACATACAGTTTCGACTGGATGTGGCACGAACTCGGTGTCCTTGACCTTCGCCGATAACCGTACCGAGTGTCCGCCTACAAACAATCCGTGGTCACCCGAATCGACGCGGGGTCGGAAACACGGCATCACCACCGTGATCGTTCGTTTTGTCGATCGGCCAGGTGCGCAAAGCCTGCAGCGACCGTCGCGCGACAGGTAAATCGGTCGCGGTCGCGTCGAGAACCTAATTCGCGGAGATAGACGATCCGGAACGCCGGATGATGGTTCGAGGCCCTGCGGCACCGTTGTCGCGATCGACAGGACAAATCGTTCCACCGCGATAAGGGGATCGTCACGATCGCGCCTGAAGCAACTGACCTGTTTGCCGCTCCGAATACCCAAGAGGCGCCACGCATGCGCGGCGACGAACCGATCGTCGTGCCACCAGGCGATCCGCGCTCAGATGCGGCCGCGCGATATGGATCCGTGCCGGCAGGAAACCGGTGTCAATCCGAAAGTCTTGCCCGGGATAGCCAGGGAGCTTGATCTCAAGCTTCATCCGTGGCGGGCTCTTCAAGAAGTCCGTCGTAGACCTCCATGAGCGCGTTCGTAATCGCCTGTCCTAACGCATTGCCGGCCGCTCGGACGTCATCGTCCGTACCGTCGCGCGCTGCACTGGCAAGTTCGAAGCCCTGCTCCCCGACAATATGTTTGGCGACTTCCACTGCCCAAAGGCCGAAATCACCCCGGTTGGCGATTTGGATCGTGTCTTCCATTTCATGCCCTTCTTGAATCGAGCTAGGCAATACAGCCGGTCCGACGAATTGCCAAGCGGAGGGCAATCGGCGAGATACTCATCACCGCCATGAATCGATCCAGGGCGAACGATTCAAAACTCTCGTTGGACGGGGTGCGCTTCATAAGCGACCATTCTGCGATGAGCCTTTATCCCTACCAGCTTTATTGCGAGCGCATCGACCGCGCCAGGAACATGGCCCGGTACTACATGCTGTCGATACAGCCGACCCTGTTCGGTGAAACAGCGGTCGTAAGATCCTGGGGTCGCATCGGCAAGGCCGGCGGAGAAAAGAGCGAAGTGTTCGAAACGGAGGCACTGGCTGCCTCTCGCTTCCTTGAACTTGCGCGATGCAAGCGAAGAAAGGGCTATCGACCGGTAGCAAGTTGTGGAAACAGCGCTCGTTCTAGCAGAGGTCGACCCAGAGTCCCGTGACAAAGGCCCAAGTACAAGGCGATGATCCTGCGCGACAGAAAGGGGAACCTCCATGACCACCACCAACGAAATCGCCGACAAGATTGCATCACAACAGAACCTGACCAAGGCACAGGCAAAGGCCATCGTCGAAAGCGTGTTCAGCCAGATCGCAGAGGCGGCAAAGAGCGGCGCGGAAACATCCATCCCATCCTTCGGCAAGTTCAAGATCAAAGACACGCCGGAACGCGAGGGCCGCAACCCCGCAACGGGCGCGACGATGAAGATCGCGGCTTCGAAGAAGCTGACGTTCACGCCGGGCAAGGCGGTCAAGGACGCACTGAACGGCTAACGCGAAGGGGCTGCCGGGATCGGCAGCCCTGTGGGGGTCTCCTAGAATGGAGGCTCCCCGCTGATGCGGCCGTCCTGTTCGGCCTCAAGGGCGGTAAGCTCGGCCTCGGCCAGCTCCAGTTCCGCGACAATCTGGCAGCGCTCGTTCGCGTCTATTACGGCCCTGAGTTCAGCTTTCAGTTCCTGGATTTGCATTTCGAGAGAAATCGTCATCGTCGCCTCCTTGACGTATGTGAAAGACGACGCCGCGCGTCATGGCGGAGGGGAGGAGTCCAGGAGCGCGGAACGCGACCGCCGGAGGCGGCGAGAGGGGGAGCCGAAATGCGCCAGCATTTTGGGGGTAACAACTCGTGCTGAACGCCTCCGGTCCGCCATGGCATCCTTGGACGATCTGAGTAGATCCCAACTTTGCGTATGGCACCCAAAAGCGGTCGCGGGCTCGATGCCCGCGACCGGCTTCCTCATGCGCGAGAAGGAGCCCCGCCTGGTGGCGGAGCTCCTGGGCGTGGCGATCAAGCCTCCCGCTTCGGGCGGTTCCAGATGAGGGCGTATTCGCCTCCCTTCTCGCTCGGCCAAAGCGCCGCGGTGATCGGGGCGTTAAAGCTCGGATCGTCCAGCTTGACGGAGATATATTCCTCGCCGTCGTTGGAGACCGCCCTCCACCCTGCGCCGACCTCGACGCCGTTGCCGGCGGTGATGCGAAAGTCCGGGGCGTCGCGCGAGACGCGCTCGATGGGGTTCAGGCGGGCCTTCATGCTGACCGTGAGCGTGCGCACGTTGCCGATGATCGAGTTGTTGCCGTTGGTGGTGAATTCGCCGATGACTGCCATTGTCGTGATCCTTTCCGGTTTGTTCGGGCCGCGCCTGTCGCGGCCTCGATGGCGGTGTCGGGACCGGGGGCGATTGCCGCCGCACCCTGAAGGGCCGAAACGAAGTGGAGGGCGGCCGGGAGCAGCTTTCTTGTATCGCGAGGAATGCGAACCTGTTCGCAGGGGAAGAAAGTTGAGGATGGCCGTTGCGGTCGAGGCGATCGAGACGACGTCGTCCTTCGGTCACACCAGATCCATCGAGGCCTGCGCGGGTGCGCCCCGCTTCAATGGAGCAAGGAATACCGATCATGGCCCACAGTTCAACCGCGATCTCCCACGGCGACCGCGGTGATGGCACCGCTGTCTCACGATGGCTCCCGTCCGCACCGCTCGCCTTGTCCGTCGAACCCTCACCAACGCCCCATCGGCATCATTCCATGACGGATGCGCTGGTCCTCGCCGACCGTATGGCGGCACTTCCACCGCGCCCGCATACTCGAACAAGCCGCAGCCCGGGTCTCACGCCACCTGCCTGGAGGGAAGCGGGAGGAACGAATGGGAGCGCTTCGACCAACAGGCTCGCGGAACGCTATAACAATTAGTCCTGATCGGCCGTCGCGCGGGGCTTATTTCGCATGCCTGCGGACTGCGCCCGCCCGATCACGTGATGATCGCCGACACGGCACCGCGCCGTTACGCGTTGCTCGGCGAAATGAGCTTCGTCCCGCTCGTTGGACATGTCAGCCCGGGAGTTTCCAGGGCCTCCTGCGTCTTCCCCCGGAGCCAGCCGTCGGGGCCGGCCGCATCTGGGCACGCTACGTCTGTCTGCCTGAACTCGTCTGGCGCCGCAAGAATGGGCACGTTCCAATATTTGGCGCATGCGTCATGCAGGCAACCACCGGGATCGAGCTCCGGCGCACCGCGCGAAATGATGTGCGGCGGAAAGAGCGATCCGGGTCTTCGCGGTCGCAGGTGGAAGGTCGCGGATTTCGATCCCGCGATCATCGAGGAATTCGATGACGATCGGTTCGACCGCCGCGAGGCCAAGGCCAAACTTGTCAGGGCGGGCAAGGCTCAAGGACAACGCGCGGGAAGATGAAAGCGGCCTTCGCAGAAGCGATCGCATCGCAAACGCGCCCCGCTTTCGGCTCGTCGGAAAGGAGCGATCATGGCGCAGGCATCGACGAAGATCAGCTTTCCCACGTTTCGTCATAGGCTTCGCGCGGAAGCGGCCGTGAAAGGGGCGACCTGGAAATGCAGACATGCGCGGTCCGCGGGCTGGAAACAGCCGACGCCGCCACGATCAAGACGACGAACCTTTGAAGGTTCGCCGGATACACCGAGGTCACCACATCACGCTTCACCATCATGGCGAGGCCGTGTTTGCGATGCGGGAGCGTCCGTAACACGAGTTGAACCTATCGGGGAGGACCCGAGCCCTCCCCTTCGATATCCGATCAGGCCGCATCCCCTCTGGTCTCGGCATTCGGCTGAAGCTCGTGAAGATAGCGGACCGCGCGCTGGGCATGCGCGGCGGCGGCGAAAATGAACCGCTTCTCGCTTTTCAAAATGGTGAGCCAGCTGGCAAGGTAGCTTGCATGGTCGGGCCTCGGCTCAAGCTCCGGGACGATGCCAAGGTCGGCCGCCAAAAAGCAGCCTCCAAGGTCGGCAATCAGCTCTTCGTGAGCCCGGGACGCGCGATCCTTGTGGTAGCGGGCGAGGTCGCGATCAAGCCTGTTTTTCGCGCCTGTCCAATGCGTTAACTCATGGCCGAGCGTCGCGTAGTAACTTGGCACATCGCGGAAACTCTCGAATGCCGGCATTTGTACGATATCAAGACCTGGATTGAAACAGGCCTGGTTGCCACCATGCCGGATGACAGCGCCGGTATTGGCAAAAAAGGCGTCCGCATGGGCAATCCGCTCGACCGGATCGGGCGCCGGCGGTGAAGCGCGGTAATAGTGTTCGTCAAGTCCGTCGATCTGGTCCGCGCAGAACACCGTATAGGCTTTCAGGAAGGGAATTCCGCGCTCCACTTCCTCGCCCTTGGCATCCGTCTGCGTTTTCGTGAAGCGGCTGGCATAGACGACGGTTGCGCCGGTCTCGCCCTTGCGCACATGACCGCCAAGCTCGATGCTCTGCTTGAAGGTCATCCAGGTGGGCGAAACGAAACCTCTCGACACGGCTTCCGACCAGAGAAGCAACGTGTTGATTCCTTGATAGGGAAGGCCGTTGTGGCGTAGCGGCCGGGTAATGCGCCCTGTCGTATTCGCCGCATTCCAGGGCTTGACCCAGGGACGGACACCGCTCTCAAGGTCGGCAACGATCTTGTCGGTGATGCGCGCGTAGATGTCGGTGCGTTGGTTTTCCGATTTCCTGCTCATGGTTCTCATACCTCCGTGTCGGGGAGGCCGCGCCGATCGCGGCCCCGTCGCGAAGGGCCAGAAGCAGGAGCGATCGGGCGGCAGGCGCACCGGAACGGCTGGAACGAAGGTGGAGGACGGCGAGAGCCGTTGCGCCTTGCGGCCGGCTCCTGCAGGACCGGTGCACGGGACGGGCCGCGATACGCGCGTCTCGTCCATCTTCTTTCTGTTCTTGCGTTTTATTTCACCGGCCCCCGCCAATAACGGTCACGCGAAGAGGCCGCCTTCGGAGGAAGGCAGCCTTTATGCGGATCGGTCAGGGCGCAGACGGAGCTCCGCCGATATGGACTCAGTCGAAGGCCGACATCTGCGCTTCGGCCGCCTTGCGGTCGAGCTTTTCGCCGGGATTGTCGACCGGGCGGTCGAAGGGCTTCCACGTCTGCCCAACGACCGTCTCGTAGGCGGCCACAGCACCTTCCGCAGCCATCCGGAGCGCATGGGCCTGAACGCCCATGTCGGCGGCAAATTCACGCTTGCGCTGCGCGTTGCTGTCATAGCCAACCGGGCCGACATCGTCCTGGCGATCGTCGCCCGCGCCCTTGGCGGTGGCGTCGCGCGCCTCGGTGACGGCGCGGGAATAGAACTGTCCGGCGCCATGGGCAGATCCGACATAGGCGCCGACGATGCGCTGGAGATGGATCTGCATCGCCCGCTCGCCCAGGCCCTCGGACAGGCCGCTGGCCGTCTCGATGATCAGGCGTTCGTGCATGTCGCGGATGCCGTCACTGTCGAGGATCGCGGTGCCAAAACTTTCGGCGATGCGAAGCGCCTGGCCCTCGTCGGGGCATGTGAGACGGACCATTTCGAGGGTGGCGCCCTTGCGGAGCTGTACCACGCGGGCTGAAGGGCGGGTGGTTTGGCGGTTCGTTTGACGGGAGGTGCTTGCAGGCTTTGCCATGACGGTTTCCTTTCTTAAGGCTCCGAAGCGGTTCCGGCCTCCCTGGCCGGTTTGTCCTTCGGTGCGGTCGAAGAGAACCGGCGCCAGCCGGGCGGTTCAGGGTCCGGGCAGGCCAGATCGAGAGAAGCCGGCATGCGGGCGAGCGGGACCCAAGGTCCTGCGCTGTTCCCGCGTGCCTGCTTTGCGACGAGCGGGATGACCGGCCGCCCCGCGGCGCGCAAGCGGCCTTGAAGCGAACGGGCGCAGGTTCAGACCGCAGCAAGACCGAAGGACAGACAGGCCCGGCGCGATCGGGTCCAGAGCCATGGCGGAAATGGAAGTCAGCATGAGCACGCCAGACCTCGTCGTTCGTAGTGTCGCACGCGCTTTGTGGTGGCGCCGCGCTTGCAGCTTTCGCCGAGCCAGCGCCGGGCAGCCGGTAGGACTGCAGCCAGGTCGGGCCATGGGAATGCGCAGACCGCGAAGGATCCCGCCATCGTCATGGGGCGCCCCACCCATCCAGACATTGTTCAGAACGTTCTTCCAGCGCCAACCATGTCTTGCGGCATAGCCCCGCGGCGCCGCCCGCTGCTTAGGGGTGAGAGGCGGAAGCCGATCAGACTTCTACCGGCCGGCGCGTTTCCGGCCCGCCTCCGGCACGGACGACTTTTGCGGCAATCAATCGCCTGAGCTCGGCCACACCGGCGTCGAGGCAGGTCTTGTCCTTTAGATGATGGAACTGCCGCCAGAACGCGGCCCGCCCCTGAGATGCCGGACCGATACCGGCCTCGCGTTCGAGTTCTCTGATCGTCGCCATGGCGCTGGATCTCACCCCGTTTTCGCGCTCGAGGCTTTGCGACGCCTAGGCTTTGGCGAGAGGCGGCTATCGCGGCCTCGTGTCGTGCGAGCTTGCGGGAAACCGCATCGATTTCCGGCTGGCGCTCGGCGGTAGTCGCGGCGAGATTGGAACAATAGCGAGAAAGGAAGACGGCCGGTTCCGGCGGCCTGCCACGGGTATATCCGGACGTGCGCCGCCCGAGCGAAAGGACGAAGCCCGTCATTTTGCCAATGATCTGGCGCTCGATCATGTCGAGCTTGTGCCGCGTCTGCCGGCAGGCCTCTTCCATGCGGCACAACTCGGCTTGACGATCGGTCGAGGGGATCATGGTCTCGTCCTCCCCGCCCATGTGACGAAGCTCGACGGGCCGTCATACGCAACGTGCCGCGCCTCGTCGATGACGAAGTCGAACCGCCTGACCTGATATTCGGTTGATGGAACGAGGAAGCGCCGTTCTCCGGGATCATGATCACGTCTTCCGCCGCGCGTGGCGATCACCTCGGTCATTCCGGGATAATGATCAGAGCGAAGTGCTGATATGACGACCCAGTCGTCGGCATGTTCCCGTTCGAAGGCGCGCCGGTCCTTCACATGAGAGTCACCGGGCGCGAGGACCGTGCCGGACATCGCTTCCCAGGCATCGGGCTCCCAATCCTTGAGCGTTGCCTCCGCCGAGCGCCGCTCCACGCTGGTGAAGAGGTCGGGGAAGGTAACGGCAACGGCGGCCCAGGCTGAATCTTCCTCATAGAAACCGTCCCGCGAACGAAGCAGCCGGTGGACCTTTGCGTTTCGCTCAGGCGAAAGCAAGAAGCCGCCATGGCTTGCCGTCGTGTGGGCAACAACGCCTTGCGCATAGAGCGTAGCTTCCTGCGACGGTCCCCACGGCGTATTGCAGGCGATGCGGACGGTCCGGCGTGCGAGCGCCCGCAGCTCGCGGCAATGCTCGGCCTGCTCGATCAGGCGCGCGCGAAACGCGGCCTCATCCTCGATCGAACCATGGTACGAATAGAAATCGTCGCGCCTGAGCGCGGCAAGCGGCCGCAAGACGCGCCAGGCGCTCGCCAGCAGATGCCCGCCATCGCGCGATGGCAGCATGGCGAAGACAAGATCGGCGATGCGCGCAACGGCCATCCCGTCGGCGGCGCGGGCGAATTCCACGCCGGCAACCTCGTCGGAGCAAATCTCCCGAATTTGCGGGGAAATGGGCATCGTCTTCATGGCGCGGTCCTCCCCTCATCAACCTCTGCGGCTGCTTCCCCGGGCGGCACCGCCTCAAGCACGGCGCTCGGGTAGCGATGAGCCTTCAGCCAGGCCTCGGCTGCCTCCAGGTCAGCGGCGAGATGAATGAGTTCGCGCGTGCCGCCGGCGCGGTTGAAGATACGCACCGCGCCGAGCGGCGGGCGCTCGAGGACCCTGAAGGTGAGATCGCAGGCGAGCCCGAAGGTCCGGTGGAGGGTCACGCGGACCGTGGACTTGCCGCCGATGTCCTCCTGATGGAGCGTAAAATACCCCGAGGACGTGTAGCTGCCGAGCGTGCGCGGACCTTCCTTGGCGATGAGCCGGCCCTTGCTGTTTCTGGTATGCCAGGCGGCGAGCTTCTTGTGGAAACATTCCGGCGGACGGGGTGTGCCGTCCGACCAGGACACGAGGGCGCCGATCGGGGCGAGATCGAAGATAAGGGATGCAGACATGAGAAGGCCTCCGGTTCCGGTTCTGCGGTTGATGGGCACGAAAGCGCCGCCGGGGCGGCCGGCGACGATCTTTGTTCGGGAGCGAAATGCGGTGGAGCTATTGCGCCGCGATGCCGTAGGCCGCCTCAAGCCCGTCAGGCGCTTCGTGAGGTGCGACGCCGGACGGGTCTTCGCTGTCCACGGCAGGTGTCGGCCCGCTATCAACGCTGTCGTCGCCATCGTTGGCGGCGTCATCACTTGTGGGGTCACCCTGGCCGGCGGCGCCATCGGCGTCCGGCTCATCGGTATCGGGCTCATCGGCATGGCCGATCAGATCGGCGATCTCGCGAGGGTCGTGTGCAAAGAAGGCGGCAGGGTGGATGAAGGTCGCTTCGCCCTTGAAGTGCTCGACGAACGCTGTCCGCGTGTCGCGCACCCGCGGCTGCGGGCGCAGGCTTACCTCGATCGCGGCAGTCTCGAGCGCCTGTCGCGACAGGCACAGGAGAAGTCTTGCCTTCCCATGTTCGCAAGGTATCCGTCCGCGCCGCCGTGTCGCCTTTCTTCGGCTTCTGCGACTTCCACACTTCCTTCTTCTCATCGAGTGCGGCGGCCGCGATGGTGCGCAACTGCTGCTCGTTCGGCATGTCGCCGTTGGCCATCTGTCGAGCATGGCGGGCAGAACATTGGCGAGCAGGCGAAGTCTGCGGATCTGGCGGACCGGCAAGGCCAGCGCCATGGCGATCGCCTCCTCGGTCCAGCCCAGCGCCACGAGCCGTTCCGTGCCGCGCCATTGGTCGATCGCGTTGAGCGGCTCTCTCGCGATGTTTTCGATCATAGAGCGCATGGCGCCATTGTCGTTGGCCGCATCAGTCGCCAGCACCTCGATCTCCTCGAGGCCGGCGGCGATCGCCTGTTTGACGCGGCGGTGGCCGGCCTGGATGATGTAGCCGTTGCCGCCATCGGTTTCGGGGGAAACGACCGGCGGCTGGATGATGCCGACAGCCTTTACCGTTGCCAGCAGCAGCGCATCCGCCTGCGGGGATGATTTCGAGCGGCGGGCGTCGTCGGGACTGTCGTTCAGCGCACGCGGGTTGAGTTTGAGGATCTGCATGGAATTTGCTCCTTTACGGGGTTCCGCAGCGGCGGTTGCCGCCCCTTTCGTCTTCAGTTTTTCCGAAGACAACTTCCCGGACCGCAGAGCGGACAGACCGGCGCAACTGCGCCCGATCGGCCCTGTCCGTCGGGGCGAGCGGAGCAAGGCTTTGCGAGAACGACGGACAGGGGTGAGGAGGGGGCGGTTGAGCGAGAGCGTCGACGGGGGGGGCGATCTGCGAGAGGGGTTTGCTTCTTCCTTCCTCTTTTTCTCTACCCTTTGGGACGGCCTTCGATGCGATAAGCGAAACAAGTCGCGGTTATCGCTCACATAATTGCGGCGTTGTGGGCGATAAATCCGGAGCTTATCGCCCGGGGCGTGGAATTGGGAATTGGCGGGGTGGCCGAAGTTCGAGTGGAAGTCTGAACTTCTGCGACTCAGGGACCAAGCATTCATGGAGGGTGCGGCTATCGCCGTCGGCACGATGCGCCATCTGGGGAAAGACGATCGCGAAGAGGTCGTGATCGAGCTGCTCAGCTCCGATGCTTTGAGCACATCGGCGATCGAAGGTAAGGCGCGGCCGCGATCGAGCACGGCGCGCATTTCGGTGATGGAGAACGTGAACATTATCCGCCCTCCTCCTCATGCCGCGAGGGCAGCGGGCAGGTAGCGCAGATGCACCGGCAGCTTTGCCGCGATCTCCGCGTCAGTAAGGTCGTCGAGCAGCTTGCATGTCATGCCGCCTGGCTTGGCGAAGAACATGACCGTGCACTTGCCGCGATCGGCGTGCGGCCAGCGCTCTCCGGCATAGCCGCGATAATCGTCGGCCGTGCTCGACCAGACATGCTCGAGGCGCTCCTCGCGCGTCATTGCCCGGACGGGACGAGATTCGCGCTCCACGATCGCGGCACGCATGTGCTCGCACGATCCTTTGTCGGCCACGTCGCAATATCCATGGAAATACCGGATACGACCGTCGATCGACAGGGTGAAGAAAATTGAGGTGATCGAGCCGGTGAGGAATTCGCGCATGGCGAACATGTCGCCGCGCATGACGAGCGGCGGCAGGATCTCGAACACGTGATCGTGGGATGCCTCGCTGATTTCGAATCATTCGCCGCGATACAGCACGCTGTCGTCGCCCTCCCACCGGTTCGGGCGCCCGGCATGACCGTCGAACATGCGGAACATCTGGTGCCGGGCGGCAATGCCCTTACAGACTTTGCGAATGGGAGAGAGGGTCCTGCTCCTTCCTGCCTTCGTCGGGGCCGAAGCGTGGCGGATCCTCATGGTCGCGATCTTCTCTTCAATCCTTCCTGCCCCCTCCCCCGCGGCCGCCTCCGTCCGGTCGGGGTCAAGGGCCGGCAAAGCCGGGCGAAGCGTCACCCTTGACGCGGCCGGCGGGCATGCGGCAGGCCTCTCCTGCCCTGCCTTCTGTCCTTTTCTTTCCTTTTTCTCTCCTGCAATGCGTCGTTCCAATCCTCAGCCGGCGGCGTTAGGCGAAACCAGTTGCAGCCCGCATCTTCGGCTATGTCGCGCAAGCGGCCGGCGAAGGTCTCGCCCTGGCTGTTGGCATCCGTTGCGGCAACGAGCTGGGCGCCGGGACGTGCGGCGAGCACGCGAACCGCCGCTTCGGTCGCCGGCGACCATCCCCCGCCGGTGCTGAGATATTGACTGCCTTCTCTCGCCCCTTCGAAGGCGGCCAGGCTCATCGCGTCGATCGCTGCCTCCGTCACGCACAGTCGCAAGGCGTCCGTCGGGCCGAACCGGAAGAGCACCTTCGTTCCGCCGGTTGCAAAACCACGCCAGTCTGGCCCGCGTTCCTCCCAGCCGGTGACGACATTGTCATCATCGATATGAGCGGCCCACATGCTGCCATGCGGCCCTTCCTTTAGGAGATTGTCCCGGATGGCAGCGCGAACGATCGCCTCGGGCAGGCAACGCTCGTCCCGCAGATAGCGCCAGGTCATGGAGCCTGGCCACGGTTTGCGGCGTCGCGCCCATCGGTCCCGGATGGATTTGAGCGGAATGGATGCTTTCGCCGATGGGGTCCAGACAGGCTCCGTAGACACCAAGCCGACCGATGAGGCAACACGACCCAGCGCCGCGAGGAAAGCGACGCCGTCGAGGTGCCCGGCGAGGCTGAAGACGTCGCCTTTCGCGTCGGAGAGGGGATCGAACCATCCCCGTCCTTCATGGATGACGATGACGATTTCCGCACCGCGCCGGTATTTGACGGCCCTGCGTGTGCTTTCTTTCCTATCCACCGCAAAGCCCGCCTGCTCCAGCAGAGCCGCGCAGGGAACCCGGTCTCGCAGGTCTTCCAGTTCGTTTTTCTCCATTATCCTGCCGGCGCTGTCGCGTCCGCCTTTCTTCTCCGTTTCTGTTCTCCCGCGGTTTGCGGGACCGCCTGCCCCGGTCCGCGAAGAGCAAAGGGGGCAAGGGCGCGGTGGGCAACCTGCAGATCTGCACCTTGCGCCGACGGCCCGTGCCAGCCGCGGCGAAGCTTCCCTTGCCGCCTGCCGCTCGCAAGCGGCACCTGAAAAAGAAGAAGGGCCGGCTCAATGAGCCGGCCCGTATTCGAAGGGATCGAATTCGGCGATGGTCTCGACCTCGCCATCATCGAGCTCGTCGCTCGGAAGAACGCCGAACTCGTTGCCGGACCGGAAGAGCGTGACCGGGACCATGAGGGTGCGGGCAAGTGCGAAGGCGTGAGACTGAGCGAGTGCAAGATCCTGTGCCATGTGAGAAACCTCCATCCGGAGCGGGCCGATCCCGCTCGATGGCTCCTCGAAGGACCGGGGACGGTCGCGATCACCGCGAAGGCGAAGCCGAGTGGCCGCACGCTTGCGTAGCGGACCCCGCAGCGGGTTGATCGACGCAGATCCGGACCCGGTCCAGGACGCCATCATTCAAGAGCGGGATTGGTTTGCTTCGGATGGGCGGGGCAATTCCGGCACAGACCGTTCGCTCGCGGCACAGCGATCGGCGCGGCCCCAGTGTTCTCCGCTATCCGTCCTGCAGCCGTTCAGCCGCGACCGGCGGCTTCCTGATCGGCGATCGCCTTGACGACCTCGAAGTCCATTGCGGCGCGCGACTCGATGCGGTTGACTTCGCTGGCGACCTTTGCCCAGTGCCAGAATTTGGCGGCATTGCCTCGTGCCCGGCTGCGCGCAGCTCTTCGCTGCGCTTGGTAATGGCCATTGACCGGATCGGCTGCGGCCAGTCGCCTTGCATCGTCCTGCCAGCGGCGGCGGATTTCGCGGCGGTGTTTGATCCATTGCCGCAAGAATCCGATCATGGCCGACCCCGCCGCGACGCCAGAAGCTCCGATTGGGGTATCCACATCACACAGGTGTCGACCCCGAACAGCATGGCGGCTCCCTCGAAAGCGCATATGCCGGCCCACGCGCAGAAGAGCGTATCCAGGATGTCCTCAACCGCCTTAACTGCCATGATGGAGATTCAAACGGGGGTAGCGGCAGTATCTCGGAAGCGTCTTCCATTTCCAGGTCGAGGCTGGTGACGATTGCGCTCCAGGTTTGGAAGAGTTGTCGCCGTGAGATCGCGATCGAAGTGGCAAGACTTCGTGCGCGGAACCATCGCGATCCTAACCTGGGCAGGCTTGCGCGGGGGCATATCCATCGCATTGGCGCTCTCGGTCCTGGAAGGTCCCGAAAAGCTGCTGATCCTCACCGCGACTTAAGTGACGGCGATCTTCACAATCGTGGTGCACAGGCTAACCCTCAAGCGGCTCGCGCAGCGCTTCCTGCCCGTGGATCGACCGCGATTGGAACGCTGGCGGAAACAACGTTCCGCGCTATGTCAGCCTCTTGCAGACTGATGGCGAGGAGGAGGTTGACTGATGTCTCGATGGGTATGGCTTTTATCCCAGGTAGCCCGTCGTATCTGGTTTCGCGCTTCCCTGTTTTCCCTGCTTGCGATTGCCACCGCATTGGTGGCTATTCTGATACGGAACTACATACCAGGCGACCTTCCGACGAAGATCGGCGCCGATGCCGTCGACAATATCCTCGAGATCATTGCCTCCAGCATGCTGACGGTGACGACGTTCTCGTTGAGCACAATGGTTTCGGCCTATTCTGCGGCGACGACCAATGTCACGCCGCGCGCGACGAAACTGGTCATGGAAGACACCACAACGCAAAATGTGCTGGCCACCTTCGTCGGTTCGTTTCTTTTTAGCCTGGTCGGCATCATAGCATTGAGCACCGGTGCCTATGGCGAGAGCGGCCGGCTCGTCCTTTTTGTGGTGACGATCGCGGTCATCGTTCTCATCGTGGTGACGTTGCTTCGGTGGATTGACCATCTTTCACGGCTAGGCCGCCTGACGGAAACGACCGAGCGCGTCGAGAAAGTCACGATCGCCGCGATGCGGTCACGCCGCCAGAGACCCTATTTGGGCTGCCATCCGCTCATGAATGCCCCCTCCGATGTGCCGCCGATCGCCCGTCCGGTTTTCTTCTCGACAATTGGCTATGTCCAACATCTCGACGCCCGCGCGCTCTCTAAGATCGCTAAGTCGGCAAACGGCCGAATCTTCGTTGCTGCCATTCCAGGCGAGCTTATCGGTCCGACGGAACCCGTGGCGTGGGTCGATGGATTGCAGGAACAAGACCAGGAAGAGAAAATTCGCAGTTGTTTCGCCGTCGGCGACACGCGCTCTTTCGATCAGGACCCTCGTTTCGGCGCCTCGGTTCTGGCGGAGATCGCCTCGCGTGCCTTATCGCCTGCGGTAAACGATCCGGGCACGGCGATCGATGTTATTAGTCGGACCATACGAGTTCTCGCCGTCTGGGCTGAACCTGTCGATCCAGAGGTCGAAAAGGAAGTCCTTTACCCGAACGTCTATGTGCCGCCGCTTGAGGTTGGAGATCTATTCGACGACCTCTTCACCCCGATCGCGCGTGACGGCGCGGGTATCGTGGAGGTTGGACTTCGGCTGCAGAAAGCATTTCAGACGCTGGCCAAATTCGACGATGGCGGCTGTCGCAGACACGCGAAGCGGCATTCCATCGAGGCTTTACGTCGCTCGCAGACAGCCTTGTCCTTCGACGGCGACATGGAGCGGGTCAAGACATGTGCGGATGCGGTCGGCTCAGGTTAAGCCATTGTTCCTCGATGACTGCGATTCCGGCGGGCGCAAACCACAAAAAGAGGTCTGAACAAAATCGATGGCGAACCGTTGGGCTGCATTGGAGTAGTCCTGGGCGCCAGTATCGAGCGGGGTGTCGTCATCGCCTTGCCGGCCGGACGGACCTGTCGGATGTGCCTGGCCCGTTGGTCTCGGGGAGCCCGACTGCCCTCATTACGGAGAAAACATCATGACGCAGAAAGACACCAAGACACCATCACAGCCGCACGGTTCTGATACGGAGCTGACCGAGACCGATCTTGCTCAGGAAAGAATGGGAAACAACCAGCTTCAAGGAAACGATCAGCAAGAAGTGCGCAACCAACGCCATGCGGTCCCGGATACAACAACGAAGACCGAAGGCGTGGTAGAAAGCCTTGAAAATATGGACAAAAAGGTCCGTGCGGAGCGTGAGAAGCAGCGGTGACGGGCTCCCTCAACCAAGGGCATCCCGTCGAGGCTCATGGCCGTGGTCGATAATGATAGCCCTTGCAGGCAGCACACCCGTGACGCAGGCACAGGATGCCGACAGGCCCTGATAGGACACAGTTGCAATCGAGCGGGGTGAGACGATAAGCGCGGTTGCAGAACGCTGCGTTCTCTCCGAGGCGCGCCTTCTGGTGTCGAACTCCGGCTTGGAAGCTTCCAGCGACCCTGGTCGTCGGGCAAAGGATATCGACCAACAGCGCGTCGGTCAGCCCCTCATGGTCGTAGAGCAGCTTGACGTCAAAGAGATCGTGCGGGTGCTGGCGATCCTCCACCGCGTGGTTTCGCCCTTTAGTGCGAAGGCCGTCTCAGGTGCAATAAAGGGGCAAGCCGCGCCAACAGCGCGACGTGGGCGGCATATCACGGGCCATCGGCAGCGCCTGTTGAGGTTTCGACGAACTCCGGGGGAGCCATGATGCGGTAGCGGGGATGGATCTTGCCGCCCTTCACAAGGGTGCGCGAAAGACAAGTTTGGGCAGAGACCGGAATACCAATTTTCAGGCGGCGACAATGCATAGGCGCGCGACTGGTCGAAATTCTGTCCATCCGCTCTCACCGTATACGCATGTGGTCCGCCACCGTTTGGGATAACGGAAGGATCCTGCGGTTGGTGGACAGTTTCCGATATCGTGACGGTGTCAGGTTGTGGTGCCGGAGAAACACCCGGTTGAAATTGGAGAGGTTGCGATAGCCCACCTCGAAGCAGATGTCGGTTATGGGCAAGGAGGTATCGGTCAATAGCTGACCTGCCTTCCAGATACGAAGCTTGTTTACGTGGTCGGTGAAGCTGTGACCGCTGTTTTTCTTGAAAAATCGCGAGAAAGCACTGTCGCTCATGCCGACCATGCGAGCCACATCGGGCAAGCGGATGTCCTCTGACAAATTGGCAAAGAGATACGCGAAGACCTGCTGCAGGGCTTCGAGAGAGCCATAGCTCAGGTCCGGCACATACGCCTCTGAAGACAGCGTATCGAACTCCTCCGTGTCTCGTAGCAGCGAAAGCAATGACAGGAAGGTTGATAGCCGCAGCGAGCCAGTCTGGAACTCCATGTCGAGTATCAGCGCTTCGGCCTGTTCGCGCGCCCGGCCCTTGAAGGAAAGCCCCCGCTGCGCGCGGGCGAGAAAGTCACGCAACCCTGCAAGTTCCGGCAGGAATGCCGAAGCCTGCTCCAGCTTGGCCGGCAGAAACTGGATGACGATGTCGCGCCCCGGGATACACTCATCCGGGCCGAGCGGGGTCACCCAGTCGTGCGGCAGGTTGCTGCCGATGACAGAAATATGTCCCGGTGTGAACGCGCCGACATGATCGCCTGCAAGCAGGACACCGCTGGCGTTGGGAATGTAGTGGATCTCCACCTCCGGGTGGAAATTCCAGACGTTGCGCTCCCAGGGGTAGTCGTCGCGGCGCCAGAGGAAGGACTCGTCCGCGCCGGTCAGGACATATTCAAATCTGGCGACCGTCGGCGAAACAACTGACATTCCAGGCACCCTCCTGTTCGTTTCGACAAGTTCATTGCGCCGCAAAAACCAATATTAGATTGTGCGATGCACACAAGATTTCATGGGAATTTTCGGTCTTTTGCGCATGAGAGTATCAGTATCGCGCAACGGCCGCGCTTGTGTCCACTTTTTCTTTCTACAACTATTGGGGTCCGGTGAGCGTGTCGGAGGAGAGTTTAGCACGCACAACCGGACCGATTTTGCGATCCAAAATGGAGGAGAACAATGAACAGTTTCGTCAAAGCCGCGGGCGTCGGCTTCATCGCGGTTGGCCTTTGGAGCTCGACCGCTTTTGCTCAGGATTCATGGTGGAAAACTGCCGCGCAGCCTTATCAGGGTGCAGTTATCCGCGGCATTTCAGAATCGACCCCAGCATCGAAATATGTCGAGCAGGTACTCGGGCCGAAATTCACGGAAGAGACTGGAATCAAGGTCGAATTCGAAGCGACATCCTGGGACCAGATGTACGACAAGGCGATCAAGGACATGGAGGCCAACACCGGCATCTATGACTTCGTCTATATCGAGCAGGACATCGTCTATACCTATCTGGCCCGCAACTTCCTGGTCAATATCACGAAGTCGCTCGCCGATAACGCAAAGATCGCTTCACCGGACTTCAAGCCAGAGAATTTCACCACGTTCATAAACTATTTCAAGGATCCGAAGTCGGGCGATGTCATGGGCGTGCCCATGGAAGCGTTCATCCGACCCCTCGGAGGTCTCCGATGCGATCATCTTCATGCTGACCCGCCCGCGAAACGTCACGATCCGGGACATGATTGTCTTGCCGACAAATTTCGACGTATAGGAAAGGACGATGAGACAGCGGAAGCGGCGTTCAGCCTGCTGAAGGTCGCTCGGCGCTCATTTGACAACAAACAAGAAGCAGCGAATTTGTCGATAGCGAGTCTGGCCTCAGCCGCCTGATGAGGTTCGGCATCACGTAAGGCCTTCGTCAGGCCCGCGAGTACCCCCGCGTTCAAACGCGGGGGCGGATCGTTGTGTCCTGCGTACGATCAGGTGTGCGTGATCTTCGTGCCGAGCACGTTGAGGCACTCGCGCATAAACGCGGCAAGTCCGGTCCAGCCCTTGGCCGAAACCATGTTACCGTCGACATGGGCTTCCGTCGGCTTCACGTCGACATAGATGCCGCCGACTGCCGTCACTTCGGGCTCGCAGGCACCGAGGCCGGCGACCTTTCGACCCTTGAGCACACCGGGCACGGCCATGAGGATCTGCACGCCGTGGCAAATCGTGAATATCGGCTTGCCGGTCTCGTGGAAATGGCGAACCATATCCTGGATGCGCTTGTCGGTGCGGATGTATTCGGGGCCGCGACCGCCTGCGGCATAGACCGCGTCGTATTCTTCGACCCGAACCTCGGAGAACGTCTTGTTGATGTCGGCATAGTGGCCGAGCTTTTCCGTATAGGTCTGGTCGCCTTCGAAATCGTGCAAGGACGTCTTGATGCGATCGCCGGCCTTTTTGTCCGGGCAGATGACGTGGACCGTGTGGCCCACCGCTTCCATCCCCTGCTGGAAGACGAAAATCTCGTATTCCTCGGTGAACTCGCCGGTCAGCATGAGGATCTTCTTGCCACTCATGTCAAATCTCCTGTTTTCAATGATGGGGCGATGCCCGCAATTGCCGGGCATCGCGAACGGTCAGAACGGGGAATCGGGGAAGTAGAACTGATCGGCGTTGTCAGGCGTGATCAGAGGAGCACCAAGCAGGAAGGAACCCCGCACCGGCGCCTGCCCGTTGAACTGGGCCGCAGTCATGTAGATGGCCGACTTGATCATCGACGGCGGATAGGGCGTCGAGATGGGCGTACGCTCGTTCTTTTCCTTCACCATCTCGATGACCTGCTTCATGCCGTTACCGCCAAGAGCGTATTTGATGTCCTTGCGGCCAGCATTGTCGACAGCCTCGATGACACCAAGCAGCATATCGTCGTCGTTTGCCCAGACGGCATCGATCTTCGGATACTTCGCCAGATAGTCCTGCATCAGCTTGAAGGCTTCGTCCTGGTTCCAGTTGGCATACTGGATGTCGAGAATCTTGATGTTGGTCTTGGCGATGACATCAGAAAAGCCCTTGATGCGCTCGTCGTCGATCACGGTCGGAATGCCGCGCAAGACGACGATCTGCCCCTCGCCGCCCAGCTTGTCGGCGAGCCAGTGCGCCGTGTTGGCGCCGACCGCGATATTGTCGCCGGCCACATAGAGATCCTGAACCGAGGGGTCGGTAAGGCCACGGTCCACTACGCAGATGAAGGTGCCCTTCTGCTTGATCTGCTCGACCGGCCCCGTCAGTTCCTCCGATGTGAAGGGCAGAATGACCAGCGCATCGAGCTTACGGCTTGCCGAGAGGTCCTCCAGGGCGGACACCTGCGCGGGAGCCGAAGAAGCGGTGGACACAACGACATCGATGTTGGGGAATGCAGCCTCGATTTCCTTTTCGGCCTGCTCGGCGTGATAGACGACCCCCCCGGTCCATCCGTGCGTGGCCGCAGGAATAGAGACGGCGATGGTAACCTTCTCACCTTCGGCCTGTGCGCTGCCAAGCGGCAGAGCCAGGATGAGTGCGGCAGTCGACAACAACAGACCGGCTTTCTGCATGATAGACTTCATTTTCTCCTCCTTTGAAGTCAGTGCTGTTTTCAGCGGTTGGCGGTAAAGCGATGCGCCAGCATGGCGATGATGATGATCGCGCCCTGCACGGCGGCGACGAGGTATTCGGAGACCATGTCCGACAGGACCATGATGTTGGCGATGACCTCTAGAATGAGTGCGCCGGCCACGGTTCCGCCGATGCGTCCCCGTCCACCGCGCAGAAGCGTGCCGCCGATCACGACCGCGGTGATGACCTGCAGTTCCCAGAGCTGACCGGTCGTCGGCGTCGCCGCACCGAGGCGCGGCACATAGCAGATGGCCGCGACGGCGACGCAGACACCCTGGATGACATAGGCAACGGTGCGGACGCCCGCGACATTGACGCCGGAAAAGCGTGCAACCTCGACATTCGAACCTGTCGACGCAAGGCGGCGGCCGAACTTCGTCTTGTAGAGCAGGAACGCGCCCGCCATCACCACGAGGAAGGTGATCAGGACCGGATAGGGAATGCCGAACAGGCTACCGAAATAGACCGGCCGATAGGCCTCACGCAGGCTCCGGTCGATCGGCAGGGATCCGCCGTCCGTCATGAAGGTGATGAACGCCCGGAAGATGCCCATCGTGCCGAGCGTCACGATAAAGGGCTCTATTTTTCCGATGGTCACGATGAGCCCGTTGAAAAGCCCGCACAGCGCACCGACGACGAGTGCCACGCCTGCGCCCATCGGAAGGGCCCATGTGCCGAATGCCGGCGCGAGATGGTTCATCACCATGATCATGATGCCCGTGACGAACGCCATCATGGAACCGACCGAAAGGTCGAGGCCTCCGGACGAGATGACGAAGGTCGCTCCAACCGCGATGATCGCGATGAAGGCGCTGCGCGTGATCACATTGATCAGGTTTGCAGGCGCAACGAAGTTGGAATTCACCATCGCTCCCAGCAACACGATCACGGCCAGAGCGATGAATGGTGCAAGGTCAGCCCAGTGGATGCGGCTTCGTTCGTCAGTCGGGGTGATGGTTGCGGTCGCTGCGGTCATGTTCGTCCTCCCGGTCACCTGCGTGTCCACCAACGGTGGCTGCGTAGACGACGTTTTCCTCATTGATTTCTGCGCCGCGAAGTTCGGCGACGATCCTGCCGGCCCGCATCACCAGGACGCGGTCGGCGAGCCCCACCAGCTCCGGCATTTCCGACGAGATGACGATGCAAGCCTTGCCTGCCCGCACCATGGCGTCGATGAAGTCGTAGATCTGGCTCTTGTTGCCGATGTCGATGCCGCGCGTCGGTTCATCGATGATCACCACCGAGGGGTCGGCAAGCATGACCTTGGCGAGCAGCAGCTTCTGCTGGTTCCCCCCCGATAGTTTTCCTGCTTCGAGGCGAAGAGAACGGACGCGGATATCGTAGTCCGCCACCGTTTTCTCAAGGCGGGAAAGCTCTCCCCTCTTGTCCAGAACAGAACCCGGATTGACGGCATCGAGCGCCTGAAGCGTCAGGTTCGGACCGAGCTTCTCCTCCAGAAGAAGGCCCTTTCCCTTTCGATCTTCAGTCAGATAGACGAGACCGGCTTCCATCATCGTGCGAACCGACCGGTGCCTCATCTCCTTGCCGTTTAGAAGGATATTGCGCGCCTGCGAGGGACGAAGGCCCATCAGCCCTTCGATGAGTTCGGTGCGCCCCGCGCCGATCATGCCGCCGATACCGAGCACCTCGCCCGGCCTAACGTCGAAACTGACACAATCGGAACCATGATCGACCGCCAAGTCCGTAACGGAGAGGATTGGCGCATCTTCGGTTGGAGGACGCTTATGGGGATAGAGCATCTCCAGTTCGCGCCCGACCATCAGCTCGGCCATTTCACGCTGGCTGAAGCCCGCGGCGGGCCAGGTGCCGATCATCCGGCCATCACGCAGAACGGTGATGCGGTCGGCAAGCGCCTGCACCTCATCAAGGCGATGAGAAATATAGAGCACGGCCACGCCTTGGTCGCGCAGCATCCTTACGATGTCGAGCAACGCCGCGACCTCGTCATTGGCCAGTACCGCCGTCGGCTCGTCCAGGATGACCACTTTCCGCTCATCAAGGAGTGCGCGTGCGATCTGCACGAGTTGGCGTTGGGCAAGCGGCAACTCACCGACACGATCTCGCGGACGCGCCGTTGAACCGACTTTCGCGAGAAGCTCGGCGGTCCGGCGGTTCATCCCGCGATCATCGACCATCAGACCGCGGCCCATTTCACGCCCCAGAAACAGATTTTCCGCGACCGTCAGGTCCGGTGCCAGCAGAATTTCCTGGTGCACCAGCACGATGCCGGCCTGTTCCGCCTCTACCGCGTTTCGAAATTCGATCGGCTTGCCGTCCAGGAGCAGCCGGCCTTCCGTCGGCGCGACGTGACCGGACAACAATTTCATGAGCGTCGACTTGCCGGCACCGTTTTCACCGATGATGGCGTGAACCTCTGCTGTACGTACATCAAGCGTGACATCACAAAGGACGGTGATCTGGCCGTAAGCCTTGCCCAGGTTTTCGGTCCGAAGGGCTGCGACCGCCGATTCCATCGGCGGCGCCAGGGAGTGAGGAGAAAGCACCGGGTTCATTCGAAAGCCGAAAGCAGCCGGTCGCGCGAACGTTCGATGTGAATGCGCATGGCGTCAGACGCCGCCTGCGGGTCACCCGATCGAAATGCGGCGAGCAAGTTTTCGTGTTCCTCAAGAGCCTCCTGCGTCACGCGCGTGTGGAACATCAGCCGGAAAATGTGCAGGTGGACATGCTGGTTCGACAGCGTGTTGCGGATGACCTCATTTCCGGCGATCTTGAGAATCGCATCATGGAAATGCGCGTCGGCGCGGGCAAAGCGCGAGTAACGCGTATTGCGATCGACGGGTGCCGCGCCGTTACCCATGTCCGCGGCGGAGTTTTCGAGCTGCGCGAGCGCCTCCGGGGTCATGTTGACGGCTGCCAGCCTGGCGGCTTCCGGTTCGACCAGCAGGCGGAAAACGTAGAGGTCCTCGAACTGCTTCCTGGTCCACTGCGGCGCGGCGCTATAACCAACAAGATGCTCTTTGCGCACAAGGCCTTCGCGTTCGAGACGACTCAAGGCCTCGCGGATTGGCGTCTGGGAGACGCCGATTTCACGGGCGAGCACGTCGATCGGAATCCGGGCACCGGGCGCGATCTCGAGCGACATCAGCCGATGATAGATGTTGTCATAGACGCCATCGACCACACTGCTCGGTCGAAGGCTGGCCCCTCGGGCTTCCCGTTCCGCTGCAAATGCCACTTCCGTTCTCCAGCTGCTTCTTGACATGCCGGCATTTGTTGCAAATAAGATATCGCATGTCAAATACAATATCGTATATGATCTGATATAGGATTTAGAGATGAGACTCCCGCCGGAACGGCTGCGGGGATTGGCGAGTGGGCTGCTCGAAGCACGCGACGTCCCTGCCGCCAATGCCCGCATTCAGGCTGATCTTCTTCTGGAGGCGGAACTGCGCGGCTTGCCGTCCCATGGCCTGCAGCGTCTGCCGCTTATCCTTTCACGGCTGGAAAAGGGCTTGGCCGATGGGCAGGCACATGGAAGCGGAACGTGGTGCCGGCGCTCGTTTCTCAGCGTCGATGGCAAACGCGGCCTCGGTCCGGTGGTCGTTACGCACGCCTTGCAGACGATGCGCCCCGTCGTGCACGAGGCGGGGATCGCCATCGCCGCGATCCGCAACGCCAACCATATTGGCATGCTCGCCTATTACGCGGAAGCGGCGGCGCGGAGCGGCCTCATCGGCATCATCATGTCGACCAGCGAGGCGCTCGTTCACCCTTTCGGCGGAACGCAGGCGATGCTGGGCACCAATCCCGTCGCCATCGGAATCCCGTCCGGCGATCAGCACTTCGTCCTCGATCTCGCGACGAGCGTCGTCTCCATGGGCAAGATCAACCATCACGCAATGCGGAGTATGCCCATCCCGCCCGATTGGGCCGTGGACGCAGAGGGGCGATCGACAACGGATGCGAACGCGGCCAGGATGGGCGCCATCGCCCCGTTCGGCGGTGCCAAAGGATATGGGTTGGGCCTTGCGATCGAGCTTCTGGTCGCCGCCCTTGCCGGCTCCGACCTCGCACCCGATGTGCACGGCACGCTCGACGATACCCACGTCGCCAATAAGGGCGACCTCCTCATTCTCATCGATGCGGCGGCCGGAGATGGCAGTATCCGCTCGATTGCATCCTATCTCGACCGGCTGCGCGGCTCTCGCCCGTCCGATCGCGCAAGCCCGGTGGCCGTTCCCGGCGATGGCGCGCGCCAGCGCCGCGCCGCAACGGAACGCTCGGGAATAGAGCTGCCACAACCGCTTTTGGAACACCTTTTGGCCCTTGAAGCCGCCTGAACAATCGGAGGAGAGACACAATGAACCTTTTCGGCACATTAAGAGCGCCGCGCGAACTGCTGTTCGGCGCGGGGCAGCGACATGCTCTCGGCAGCATCGCTGCAAGGCTCGGCCGGCGTGCGCTTGTCATCACGGATAAACGCCTGGCCGCAGATGCCGATTTTCTCATGCTCGTCAGACAGCTCGAAGAAGCCGATGTCGCGGTCGCCACCGATAAGTCGACCCTCCCGGACGTTCCCGTCGAATCCGCCGTAAAAAGTGCGGAAAATGCCCGAAACTTCTCGCCGGACCTCGTCATCGGCATCGGCGGCGGCTCCTGCCTCGACATGGCCAAATGCGTGGCCCTGCTTCTCACGCATGGGGGGCGACCACAGGACTATTACGGCGAATATACCGTACCCGGCCCGGTCGTGCCGCTGATCGCTATTCCCACCACTGCCGGCACCGGTTCGGAAGTCACACCCGTCGCCGTGCTTTCTGATGCCGAGCGAAGCTTGAAGGTCGGCATTTCAAGCCCGCACCTCATTCCCACCGTCTCCATCTGCGATCCGGAGCTTACCCTTTCCTGCCCACCCGCGCTGACGGCGATCGCCGGAGCCGATGCGCTGACACATGCACTCGAGGCGCTTACCGCAATCCGCCGCGACCCCGTTCCCGGCATCGCACAACAGCGCGTCTTCGTCGGCAAGAACGAGCTGTCCGATCAGTTCGCGCTCAGCGCCATCTCATTGCTTTGGCAGGGGCTGGAAGCGGCGTGCACGAATGGCGGCGACCGTGCGGCACGCGAAAAAGTCATGCTTGGCGCCACGATGGCGGGGTTGGCCTTCGGCGTGGCGGGAACCGCCGCCGCCCATGCAATTCAGTATCCTGTCGGCGCCCTCACCCATACCGCGCATGGTCTCGGGGTCGCCTGCCTCATGCCCTATGTCATGACATGGAACGCACCCGTCATCCGCGACGAGCTTGCGATGATTGCGCAGGCAGCGGGGCTGTCAGGACCCGACGATGTCATTCCCGCACTCGCTTGCCTCTTCGCCCGGATCGGCATCCCGTCGACGCTGCAAGATCTTGGGCTTGAAGAAAGCCGGCTTGCCTGGGTGGCAGAACAGAGCATCGGCATCGCACGCCTCATCCAGAACAATCCCCGCCCGTTGAACCTCGACGAAATGCGAAACCTTGTCACCGCGGCCTACCATGGCGACCGTTCGAGCCTGAATTGAAAAGGATTCCCACCATGACGCTCCATGCCAAGATCACCGGCTATGCCGATCCCGCCCTGCATGCCGAAGGCCTCTACATCGGCGGCAAATGGCACAAGGGCGACGGAATAGCGGTCATGAATCCGTCTACGGATGAGAAACTGGCCGACGTGGCGGATGCTTCCGTTGAGGATGCCATGCGCGCCGTCGATGCCGCAGAGGCTGCAGCCTCCGGCTGGCGGGCCACGCCGGCCCGGCAACGTTCGGAAATCCTGCGCCGCTGGTTCCAGCTCATGACGCAGCACGCCGAGGACCTGGCCACGCTCATCGCGCTGGAGAACGGAAAGGCGCTACCCGACGCACGCGGCGAAGTCGCCTATGCCGCCGAGTTTTTCCGCTGGTACGCAGAAGAAGCAGTCCGTGTGCCCGGCGAGTACCGCCACACGCCTTCCGGTTCGCATCACATCGTCGTCGATCACGAGCCCATCGGTATCGCCGTCCTGATCACGCCGTGGAATTTTCCGGCCGCCATGGCCACCCGCAAGATCGGCCCTGCGCTCGCGGCCGGCTGCACGGTGATCCTCAAACCGGCGTCCGAAACACCACTGACCGCCTACGCCATGGCACGCCTCGGCGAGGAGGCGGGCGTGCCGCCAGGCGTCGTCAACGTGCTCACGACGAGCAAACCGGGAATGGTGACGAACGCCATGCTTGCCGATCCGCGTGTGCGCAAGCTTTCCTTCACGGGCTCGACGGGTGTCGGTCGAACACTTCTTGCCGAAGCCGCGAAATCGGTCGTTAGTTGCTCGATGGAACTGGGCGGCAACGCGCCTTTCCTCGTTTTCGACGACGCCCACCTGGAAGCCGCTCTCGAGGGCGCGATGATCGCCAAGATGCGCAACGCCGGCGAGGCGTGCACCGCCGCCAACCGCTTCTACGTTCAGGCCGGCATACACGACGCCTTCGTCGCGGGTCTCACGGCGCGCATGGCCGCGCTGAAGGTGGGTCCGGGATATGATCCCGCCACGCAATGCGGCCCCATGATCACCACGAACGCCGTCCGCAAGATCGACAGGCTCGTGACCGATGCGATCGCACTGGGTGCACGCACGACGACTGGCGGTAAACCTCTGACGGAAAACGGTTATTTCTATCCGCCGACAGTCCTCGAAAACGTGCCCGCCGACGCGGCGATCGCGCGTGAGGAAATCTTCGGCCCCGTCGCGCCGGTCTATCGGTTCGAAAGTGAAGATGAGGCTGTCCGGCTTGCCAACGACACCGAATACGGCCTCGCCGCCTACATATACAGTCAAGATCTGAAACGGGCGATGAGGGTTGGAAAACGGCTAGAGACAGGCATGCTCGGCATCAACAGGGGCCTAATGTCCGACCCTGCAGCCCCCTTCGGCGGCGTCAAGCAGAGCGGCCTCGGCCGTGAAGGCGGCGTTGCCGGCATACTGGAATTCATGGAGGCCAAGTACTACGCAGTGGATTACTGACCGTGAAGGAAACCAAAATGACGTCTGAGGACCCCTACCGGATTCGTGACTTCGTTCCTGATTTCGATGCCGTTGCCGCCGAATTTGCAGAACGCAGCCAGAGGCTTGCGGAAACGGCGGAGGTTTTGGCCGATATCCGATACGGCTTGCGCGACAGGGAGGTCCTGGACATCATTGTGCCTCCGCGCCTCAGGGCCGGCGCGCCCCTGCATGTGTTCGTCCATGGCGGTTACTGGCGTTCCGGTGAAAAGGAAAACTACCGCCTCGTCGCCGCGCCGGTTCTTGCGGCCGGCGGTGTCGCCGCCATCGTTGAATATGACCTGATGCCTGGCCAGCGCCTCGACGTGCTGGTCGGCCAGGTGCGGCGATCCGTGCTCTGGCTCGAGAAACACGCCGGCGATTTTGGCGCAGACCCTCGAAGGCTCACGGTCAGTGGCCATTCCGCTGGCGCGCACCTTGCCTCTTTTCTCGCGGCGACCGGCCCAAAGGAGACAGCAAGCCCACCCCTTCCTTCCATCAGCGGACTTCTTCTGGTGAGCGGCATTTACGATCTGTCGGAAATTCCCGACAGCTTTCTGAAAGACGAGGCCGAAATGACGCAGGCGGAAGCGGCGGCATGGTCGCCTCTGACCTCGAGCCAGCTTCCTTGTCCTCAACGGATCATCGCGTTCGGCGCAGGAGAAACACTCCCCTTCCAAAAGCAGGCGATGGCTCTGAATGCACAGCTCGATGCACAGGGCAGCGCCTGCGAACTCCTACCCGTGCCGGATCTCAACCATATGAGTGTCGTTCTGGATCTGGCAGATCCCGCAGGCCATTTGGGAGGGCGTGTCGCGAACATGGTCTCATCGCTTTGAGATGAAGGCGCTTGCGAAAGATCAACGTGTTATATGAGGACATGCGGGGGGGGGGGGCCGACCGCGGAAATCGCTGAAAGCAACGCGGGCGTGGCGACGTCGTAGCCGCCCCCCCAAAGTGGCGGACCGCCCCCTTGTCACAATAGCTAAGAGCATGAAGGAGACCAAAACCGCGAGCGGGCCGATCAAGCCAGCGGCGGTTCCTCGTCAGTCCAATTCCGCCGCTGGCGCGACCGGTGATCACACCTCGATCCGGCGATACCTTCCCTCATGCCTGGCTTCATCCATGACTTCAAGCATGGCATCAGCGCGATCTCCAACCATTCCGTTCCGCTCCCGTTGATGAAGGAGCCTGTCGCGCGGTCTCAATCACAAAAGGAAAGGTGGGATGTCCGTCGCGCTCACGGTCAATCGCACGAAGCGCTTTTCGCTGCCGCTGCCACCAGGCAAAACCTCTTAAGCCCGATACATCCACTTCACATCGACCACAAGATTGAGAGGGGCGCAGCCTGCAGGCGCTCGCCAAATGGCGTGATGCGGTCATGATCATGCAGGACGAGGCCACGCACGAAACGGTCACCGACCGCTACCTGCAACTGACGTAGCCCGCGAAAATCATCGGCCTTGACGGTCGCAGAGGCTTTCACTTCAATACCGATGATCCGTCCACGCCGATCTTCAATCACGACATCGACCTCATTCATATCCTTGGTTCTATAGTGCGAAAACGAGACCCGTCTTTCGGACCATGACGCCAGCTTCATCAGTTCGGAGACCACAAAACTCTCCAGGATGGCGCCAAATCGGGTCTTGTCACCGGATAGCGTGACCAGTTCGTCCTCGCGCAACGCCGCCAAAAGCCCCGTGTCGATGAAATGGAGCTTTGGTGTTTTGACAAGCCGGTTGAGCCGATTGCTAGACCATGGCACCAGGGTTTTGATAAGGAATAGGCGCTCCAGGATGGCTATGTATTTCTGAGCAGTGATCCCAGACAATCCCAGCGCCGAACCGAAGCTGCTGTTGTTGATCAATTGCCCAGCATGTTCGGCGAGGATGTTCAGGAGGCGCGGCAAACGATCGAGTTGATCGATGTTGGCAATGTCGCGCACGTCGCGATCTAGGATAAGACTGACATAGTCTTCGAGCCACGAAACGCGCCGGGCTGATGTGGTTCGCCTCAAGGCTTCAGGATAACCGCCTGCCAGAACCATGCTCATCATTTCCTTGCCCAGAACGACCTCACCCTTAGTGGCTGGTTCTTCTCCCGCAAAGAGTCGATCGAGCATGAGGCCAGGACTTGATCGGATTTCGGCCTGGGCAAAGGGCAGAAGCGGAATGACTGCCATTCGGCCGGCCAGAGAGTCAGCAATAGCTGGAATGGTTGCGAGGTTGGCAGAGCCCGTTAGCAGAAACCGTCCCGGCTCCTGATCGTGATCCACGCTTGCCTTGATTGCAAGCATCAGATCAGGGGCTCGTTGGACCTCGTCGATAACCGCTCGCTTGATTCCTCGTATAAACCCTGTGGGGTCGCCTTTAGCGGCGTTCAGCGTACCTGCATCATCCAATGTGATGTATGGTCGATCGCTATCCGAGAACATGCGCGCGAGCGTGGTCTTCCCTGCCTGCCGAGGTCCGGATATCAAAACTACACGAGTATCGGCTAGCGCTGCTTTTACGAGAGGCAGCGCTTTACGGTTGACCAAGGACTTCGAGTTCGGGTGTTCGTTCATACGGCCATTCTTAACTGATTGAGCGTCTATTTTAAAGTAGAGGGCCGTCCATTTTTAATCTACCACGCGTCCAATCGTGACTGTCATCATTTCCAGCCGCCAATCCTCGTCAGATCGATCCGGATCCAGCGTCGTCCGGTTTGATCGGAGTTACCTCCGGCATTTCCGAGTTGTAGGGTATCCATCCGCGGAGGACCGCGGAACTGGCTTTTGCGCGCGGATGTGGGTTGCGGTAGCCTTGGATTATTGTTCTGGCCGGCTTGGGAGAAGCTGGGCCTTGGCCTGCTCCAGCAACTCGTCGACACAGGTCGTTACGGCTCGAAAAGCGAAGTCCTGCGGGAAGGTGTGCGACTGGTGCAGGACCGCGAGACCCGGCTTGCCGCACTGGATGCCTCCATCATCCGTGGCATTGCCGATGCGGACGCCGGCCGAACGAAGCCGGCGAGCGATGTCTTTGATCGACTTGAGGCCAAATACAGAGCGACGGCTGACAAGGCCGAAAAACGGGCATGATCCTTGAGTTTTCCAGCGAGGCGGAAAGCGATCTCGAGCAGATTGCCGACTATATCGCTCAGGATAATCGCCGGCGCGCGCTGTCTCTATACGAGAATTGCGGAGCAGGTGTGAGGATCTCGTCGAAAGTCCGAACGGCTTGGCGCTCGTCCCCCGTTAAGAGCACCATGGTATCCGCCGGCGCGTTCATGGCAACTTCCTGATCTTCTACCGCGTCGAAACCGCGACGGTGGTCATCGTCCATATCCAGGATGGCGCCACCGACTATGGCGCCATCCTGTTTGGTGATTAGTTTCGGCCGGCTTCGCCTCGATGACGGCAAGATCCTCCGGCGTGTGCCGCCGGGCCGCCACCATGTTCGCCTCGCATTCGAGCCCGCGGCGGACCTCCAGCGTCTGGAGCAGCACGTCGCGTAAGTGCGCCGCATCGAAGGAGAGCGGCATGTGCACGGTGGCGGTGGTGACCGGTTTCAGGAGATAGGTGCCGCTGCCCTTGCGGCTTTCGATGACGCCGAGCGCCTGGAAATGGCGGATCGCCTCGCGGATGGTCGAGCGGCCGACCGCCAGCGCCGCCATGAGCTCGCGCTCGGCCGGAAGCCTGTCGCCGGCCTGGAGGCTTGCCCGGTCGATATAGGAGGCAAGCGCCTGCGTCACCTGCCGCGCCCGGTCGATGGGCGGCAACGGCTCGATCTGCGGCCTGCCGCCTGGTTCTGCCGGCATGACGCCAATCCCCCGAGGCCCATACGACGCCGCCATGTTCTACGAGGCCCGGCTGGCGTGATCCAAAGGTATGAAATCAACAACGGACGATTTTCTGATCGGCAATCGCCTTGACGACGTCAAAGTCCATCACGGCATGCGGTTTGATGCGGGCGGCCTCCCTGACGACCTAAGCCCGTGCCAATACTCACCGGCATTTGCCTGCGGAATCGCGCCTCTCGAACAGTACCACGACCTTGAGCTTCTTGTGCTGCACCCAATCCTGCAATTTGACCAACTCGTGCTGAAGGCGGAACAACTCACGGAAATAGACACGGCGTTCAAGGGTTTGAACGGGCACTTCGGACATGCCATCGGCGATGAGATCGTCCAGCCCCTCCTCCTCGATCTACATTTCCAGCTCTTCATCGAAGCTGTCGGCAATCTCCGCCTTGATGCGGTTGAGATGATCGTCGTTGAACATGGGGCGATATCCTTGAGAGGTGGAAACAGCACCCGGAAGCAGCCGCCACCAGGACAGTCGAAGGGCAACCTGCGTCAGGAGACCGAAGCAAGCAATGATGACAAAGGTGGCTTGGCGGCGCCAGTCGGCGCATGACCGAAATGACCTGCTCGGCTGTTCCGCGTCTTTCTCGCCGGAATCCTATAGGAAACATCGACGACGCTTTTGTGACGAAGCGCAATTCGGCACCCTCTTAGAACGGCCTCAAATCCACTTGTAAAAGCTCGTGAAGGAGTCCGAACCGACGACCTATAGTCTGAAGCTCAACTTCAATGTAAATTCCTACTCTTGTCGAGACCGTCGACGCCGAGTGGGCGGGCTGGTGCAACTGCGGCCGAGCCTCCCTGCCCGGCCGGCCCAAGCAGGGCTCACAGCCCTGCGCAGGATAACGGGCCGGGGGGCGAGCGGCGCCGTTGAGCGCCTGCATCAGCAGCCCGCCCGATCTGCGAGCAGCACTTTCTCCCCTTCTTGTCTCCTCTTCCCCTCCTCTCATCATTGAATTCCGCGAGTTTTGACGCTATATTGCGTCACAATTATTGGTGGATCGAACGGAGGTTTTTGAGATGGGTCTCGCCCAATATGCCGATGGCGGACTTTTTTCGCCGCGCAAGATCGCCAGTGCCTTGCACACCACGAGCGAAGAGATCGCTCGGACCGCAGGGCTCGGGAAGGACGCGATCCAGCGGCAGGATCGCATCCGCTCGGACAAGACACAGCGGCGTCTTCGGGAAATGACCGAGATCGTTAACAAGGTCGAGCCTCGGTTTGGCTCCGCCCTGATGGCCTATGCCTGGTATCGCTCCGAACCGTTGCCCGGCTTCTCAGGCTTCACGGCGATGCAACTCGTCCGCGACGGCCGTGCTGACGAGGTTCTCGACTATATCGACGCCGTCGATGCCGGCGTTCACGCCTGACCGAGCCGATGGAGTTTCGAGGAACACTCTACCGGGCGCTCAACCCGATCTATGCGCGCGAGCCCATGTCGGGACGCGGCGCCGAACTCTATGGAGGTCGGTTCAACCGAAAGGGGACGCCGGCACTCTATACGTCGCTGTCAATCGTCACGGCTTTGCGTGAAGCCAATCAGGCCGGCTCCCTGCAACCCACGACGCTCGTCTCCTATGATGCGGTCTTCGAACGCATATTCGATACGCGGGACGATATCGCCCTGCGCACTGAAGGCATGGGCGATGCGGATTTGGCGGATCCCACTTGGCGCGATCAGATGAAAACTGCCGGAGAGGCGAAGACGCAAGCCTTCGCTGGTCGACTTGCCGCTGCCGGCTATCATGGACTGATCGTGAGGAGCTTTGCACCCGGCGCGGCCCGAGACGATGCCAATCTAGTCCTTTGGACGTGGAGCGATGCGGCGCCTTGCCGGCTGACGCTAATCGACGACGAAGGTCGCCTGTCGCGATAGGATCGGTGTCGATCGACCACTACACATCGACATGAAGCTGGCCAGTTGGAGACCGCCGCTCATTTGGTTTTTCACCCATACCGCCATTCAAGAAATCTTGTTTCTTAGCTCTTGATGGGAATCGAACCGTCGACCCCGCAAATTCCCCAAGCTAGTTCGCCGCCTGCGTTCAACATCAGGTCCGATTGACGCTTGCAGAAGAGTACGGCTGCCGCTACATTACTGGATATATATCCGGAGGATCTGATGTCTAGCTCTCAGACACGTGCAATTCAAAATTATAGGAGCCGCTTGGGCGACCGCGGCCTTGCTCGCTTCGAGGTGCTCGGGCGGGATAGCGATCGGAGCCTTATCAGATCACTGGCACGCAGGTTAGCAGAAGATGGCCCGGAAGCAGCCAGTTTGCGCGCTGTTGTAAGCGAAACACTTGCCGGAGAGCCGCGTAAAAGAGGTGGTATCCTTGCAGCTCTCCGCAGATCGCCCCTCGTTGGAGCAGAACTCGAAATCTCACGTTCACGCGAAGAAGGTCGAGAGATCGATTTATAATGCGTTATCTGCTCGACACGAACATTCTCAGCAATATTACAAAGCCCGAACCGTCAGAATCGCTATTAAAGTGGATGGCCGAGCAAGCTGACGCTGACTTATTTATCGCATCGCTCACCATCGCTGAAATTCACCGCGGAATTCTGGAGAAGCCGGCGGGCAAGAAGCGTTTCGCTCTCGAAGCGTGGTTTGCCGGTAGTGAGGGGCCGCGCGCACTCTTTGCGGGCCGCATACTTTCGTTCGATGAGAAGGCAGCGCTCATCTGGGGCGAGTTAATGGCACAAGGAAAGGCGGCGGGCCGTCAAAGAAGTGCATTGGACACGATTGTCGCGGCCATTGCCCAGGCCAATAGCTGTATTGTTGTGACCGACAATGAGCGGGATTTTCACGGGGTAGAAATAATCAACCCCCTCCGGCAAACCGCAATCTAAAACGGCCGGCAGTTTTTAAGCTTTTGAAGGGATATGAACCGCCGATCACAGGCAACGACCTCTGTGGGTTTCGCTTTCGGTGAAGAGAAGGGGGATATCAATCGCGCGCTAGGCCGCAGAAGAAGCCATCCATGCAGCCGAGCGTCGAGCGGCGCCCGCCCAACTTCCGCCATGCCAATAGCTTCCCGACGGTGCGTGCTATCTACCTCGACGTGACCACCGTTGTGTCCATCAGGCGAGGGAGTGTAGCCAATTGCCAACTCGTGCACTGCCGAGGGCTCCGTTGGCCAGCCCGAGCAGACCAACGGCCACCTGCGTCGTCTTACAGATCAAAGCATTCCTTACGGCCAGCCGGCCGCCTAAAAAAATACCGGAGCAGCACTGTGCTGCACCAGGCTGAAGTCTCAGCATTGCGGAACGATGCTCGCCTATTTGTAAGCCGAGACGACGATCTCGATCATCGTATCCCCGCCGAGATCGGCGACGCCGACGGTCGCGCGGGTCGGCAGGTTTTCCGGTGCGAGCCATTCCTTCCAGACGGCGTCCATTTCCGGCTTCTTGCCAAGATCGGTGACGAAGATACTGGCTGTCAGAAGCTTCGACTTGTCCGTACCGGCTTCCGCGAGATAGCGATCGAGCTTTGCAAGAATCTCGCGGGTCTGGCCCGCCATGTCGAGGCTTTCGTCGTCGCAGGTCGTGCCGCCGACATAAACGATGCCATTGTGCTCGACGACGCGGTACATGATCGGCGTTTGAAGGGAGCGTTGAACCATTTTCGATACCTTTCTGGTTTCAGTGTTCTGAATGGGTGCCTGTCACGGCGTAGATCGCTTCAGGCGTATGAGGGAGCGCTGCGATTTCCGAGAGCGGAACCGGCTTGATAGGCGCACGCAGACGATAGGTGCCGACTTCGGTCTGAGGCCTCTGCTGCGCATCCGCGAGAAGTTCGGTGACGGTCGCCGCGCACATTCGGCCCTGGCATGGCCCCATGCCGCAGCGCAGCATGGTTTTGAGCTGGTTCGGACCCGCAACGTCGCCAGCGGCTGCCATACGGATTGCACCGACGGACACTTCCTCGCAGCGGCAGGCGATGATGTCATCCTCGGCCGGCGTCCGGAACGGCTGGCTCGGCTGATACAGCAGGTCGATGAAGGTTCGGCCACGCAGCGCTTTTTGCCGTAGTCGCCTATAGTGATGCAAATCTTTGGACGGCTCCTTGCCCAGAACCTCCAGCCCAGCCACAAGGCCGGCAATGCGCCCGTCGAATTCAGCGACGACGGCACCCCCAATACCGTTGCCGTCACCCGCAATGAAAATCGCAGGCTCGCTGCTGCGCCCTTCTCCGTCCACGACCGGCGCGAAGCATTTCTGCCGGTCGTTCCACCTCATCGCGCAGCCGGCGGCATTGGCGAGGTTCGCATGCGGAATGACGCCCTGATGGAGAAAGACGCTTTTTGCCGCCAGGGAAATCGTCTTACCGCCTGCCGTGAAGCTCACGCCATCGGCGCGGTCCCCGCCGGTGATTTCAAGCGCCGTGACAGCGTGGAAGATTCGCACCGCCCGCGCCACCTTGAAGAGCAGCCCCAGCCCTTTCCACGCATAGGAGGAGGCGAGGAACGGGAGGAGATAGGGTGCGGCCTGACGCCAGTTGCCGCGCGGTGTGGTGTCGAGGATGGCCTCGATGGCGCCCCCCGCGGCGAGCATCTGAGAGGCGTAGAGATAAAGCAGCGGCCCCGTACCGGCGAGGACCACAGGCCCTTCGGGCAGGAGGCCTGCGGATTTGAGCGCGATCTGCGCAGCGCCGACGGACATAACGCCGGGCAATGTCCAGCCGCGCACCGGCATCGGCCGCTCCGCCGCGCCTGTCGCGAGGATCACCCGCCCCGCGTGAACGATACGGCTGCGGCTGGAAACGGAGACCCGCAGTTCGGCGCCCTCGCCCTGCTGTTCCAGGCTCCAGACGATAGCGGCCGGGACATAGGTGGCAACCGTGGCAGAGAATGCATCCCAGAGACCGGCCCCGCGCCAGTAATCCTCACCAAGATAGGGACGCGCGGCGGGCGTATTGCGGGTAATGGCGCGGTAGATCTGACCGCCGGCTTCCGGATTTTCATCGAAGACGACTGTCTTGAGACCCAGCGCAGCGCACTCCACCGCCGCCGCCATGCCAGCAGGCCCCGAACCGACGATGGCGATATCATAACGCGCAGCGAGGTCTTCGGCGTTGTGGATCATCTGCAATGTCATCGGCCACCTCCCTCCGTCACCCGCGCGCCACGCTGCGAGGAAATCACCATGCCTTCACGGACGGGGACCATGCAGGCCTGGCGGTTCTGCACACCATCTATGGTGACCAGGCATTCAAAGCAGATGCCCATCAGGCAATAGGGACCACGCGGCTCGTCCGTGACCACGCTACGGCGCACCGCCGTCATGCCCAGCCCAAGCAGGGCGGCGGCAACGCTTGTCGTCGCATCCACCTCGAAAGGCTTGCCATCGACGACGATCCCGACCCGGCTCTTCGGGCTTTCAATGCTGCGGAACATGGAACCTCCTGCCGGAAAAGCGATCATCGGCAAGGGTCGCCTTGCGCCCGGCAATCGCGTCGGCGACCAGCAGCGCATGATTGGCGGCCAGCGTCACACCGGAGTGGCACATGGCGACGCAGGCGCCGGGATGGATCGGCGACGTTTCGTAGATCGGCAGGCCATCCGGTGTCTTGACCCGGAAACCGACCCAGCTACGCAGCACATTCACCTGGGAAAGCTGCGGAAACGTGCGCGTTGCGCGACCGGCGAGCACGGTGCTGATATCCTGGCTGGTGGCCATCGAGCGGGTATCGGCCTCCTGGCTGTCGCCGATCATCACGCCGCCCTCATCGGCCTGCCGGAGGGTCGTGGAGGTATAGGGGAAGAAAGGCTCGCATTTCTCGGTGACGAGGATCTGCCCCTTGCTCTGAACGGTCGGAGCGGAGAGGCCGACCATCGGCGCAAGCCGCGTGTTGCCGTTTCCCGCCGCAAGCACCACCCGGCCGGCAAAGACCTCGCCCCAGGTGCCTTTCAGCAGAAAGCCGCCGTCCTTCGGCAAGATTTCCGTGACATCGCTGCGGGCCTGATAGCTAGCACCGAGATTGACCATGCCGGCATGCAGCGCCCGGAAGAGGCGCAGCGAATTCACATCGCCGTCGAGCGGCGAATAGATGGCGCCAACCACATCCCTGCCGATGGCCGGAACCATGCGCGCCGTGCCGGCATGATCGAGCAACACATGCTCCGGCGCATCCTCGCCGAGGGCTGCGGCAACCGACTGAACCTCCTCGGTCCACATCGTCATCTCGCCCTCCGATAGCGCAAAGGTGAAGCCGCCCCGTTGCCGGAGCGCGACATCGACACCGGACGTCTCCTCCAGCTCTTCGGCAAAGGAAGGCCACAGCTTCGCCGAGCCGATCGTCCAGCGGGCATAATGCGGCGCGCCGATACCCTTGCCCTGCACCCAGACCAGCGCGAAATTCGCCCGCGAGGCGCGGTGCGCAAGGTCTTCACCATCGAGCACGAGCGGGCGCACGCCCTTGCGCGCCAGCCCCCAGGCGATGGCCGCGCCAACAAGGCCGCCTCCGACGACGACGATTTCCTGATCGGGTAAGGTTCGCATACCGGCAATCTGAGACATTGAAGAAAAAGGAATGCGTCCACCGGCAAGGCAGGTGGACGCGGGGATTGGGTCAGTCCTGCGGGCTGACGTCGAGCTTGAACCACTTTTCAGACAGTGCCTTGATCGTGCCGTCCGCCCGGGCCGCTTCGATCGCCTTGTCGAGATTGGCCTTCAGGGCCGTGTCTTCCTTGCGCAGGCCGATGCCGATCATGCCGAACACCTTGCCGGAAAAGAGCGGACCGGCAAGCTTCACGCCGGCCATGTCTTCCTTTTCGAGCGCGGCGGACAATACCGTCGCATTGGCGACGACCGCATCGAGACGGCCGGCGACGAGATCGAGGTTATGCTCTTCCGTGGTCTTGTACTCGCGGGTATCCGCACCCTTGAGATACTGCTCCATGAAGGACGACGCGGTGGTCGAACCTTGCACGCCGACGGCCCTGCCCTCGACCAGCTTGGCGATCTCCTCGAGCACCGGCTTGGCGGCGTCCGAATCCACCGAAAGCGGCTTGCCGTCCATGGGCAGGTTGGCGAGATCACCGTCGCCCAGCACGGCGAGGGAGTTGATCGCGGCGGCATAGGGCTTGGAGAAGGCGATGACTTCCTCGCGCTTCGGCGTAATGCTCATGCCGGCCATGATCGCGTCATACTTGCCGGCTGTCAGCGAGGGGATGATGCCGTCCCAGTTCTGCGCGACGATCTCGCATTCCTTGTTCATACGCTTGCAGAGATCGTTGGCGAGATCGATCTCGAAGCCTTCCAGCGTGCCGTTCGGCCCGGAGAAATTCCATGGCGCATAGGCGCCCTCGGTGGCGATGCGCAGCTTGTCGGCGGCGTTTGCCGGCTGCAGCGAAAAGGCAAGCACCGCGGCGGACAGGATAAGGGTCAGTTTCATTGTGTTCACCTCTGTTTATTCTCCGGTCTCAATGGGCGTTCTTCGAAATGAACTGCCGGAATCGTTCACTGCGAGGATGGGTAAAGACCTCCGCCGGCGTGCCGTCTTCCTCGATGTAGCCCTTGTGGAGGAACACGACGCGGCTGGAGACATTGCGGGCAAAGCCCATTTCATGGGTCACGACGAGCATGGTGCGGCCTTCGGCGGCGAGATCCTTCATGACCTTCAGAACCTCGGCGACCAGCTCGGGGTCGAGCGCCGAGGTCGGCTCGTCGAACAGCATGATCTTGGGATGCATAGCGAGCGCGCGGGCAATCGCCGCCCGCTGCTGCTGCCCGCCGGAAAGATGCGAGGGATAGGCATTGCGCTTGTCGGCAATGCCGACCCGCTCCAGCAACGCCTCGGCCTCGGCGATGCAGGCTTTGCGGTTACGGTGCTGAACATGGACCGGCGCCTCGATGAGATTCTCCAGGATCGTCAGGTGGGACCAGAGATTGAAGCTCTGGAACACCATGGTCGCCTGCGAGCGCAGCCTTTGCAGTTGGTGCCGATCGGTGACGCGGGCCGGCTGGTCCGGGCGCTGATCCAGCTTGTATTTTTCGCCGAAGATCGAGACGGAGCCGGCATTCGGGACTTCCAACATGTTGACGCAACGCAGCAGCGTCGATTTGCCGGAGCCGGAGGCACCGAGGATGGAGATGACCTCCCCCTGCTGCGCCTTCAGCGAGATATCGTGAAGCACTTTGAGCGCGCCGTAGCTTTTTTCCAGGCGCGCGATCTCCACCGCCGGAATGCTGGTCTGAGCTGTCATGCGTGTTCTCCGGTGGCGGCCTGATGCGGGCGCCGGTCGCGGGAAAGCCGGTATTCGAGAAGCCGGATCAATCGCGTTATGGAAAAATTGAGAAGCAGGTAGATCGCGCCGGCCGCGATGAAGACCTCGACCGGTCGATACGTGGCCGAGATCAGCTTGGCTGCGATGCCGGTGACCTCCATCATGGTGATGGTCGAGGCAAGCGCCGTCGATTTCACCACGAGGATCAGTTCGTTCGAATAGGCCGGCAGCATCAGGCGGAAGGCTTGCGGTGCGATGATCCGGCGCAGGAGCGTGAGGCCGCCCATGCCATAGGCCCTGGCCGCCTCGATCTGGCCGAGCGGTACGGCAAGCACCCCGCCACGAATGATCTCGGCGCTATAGGCGGCGGTGTTGAGACAGAGCGCCAGCGAGGCGCACCAATAGGCCTCGCGCAGGAACGGCCAGGCAAAGCTCTTGCGCAGCTCCGGAAACTGGCTGAGCCCGTAATAGATGATGTAAAGCTGCACGAGGAGCGGCGTGCCACGAAAGACGAAGATGTAGCCCCGCGCCAAACCGTCGAGCACCCGGTTGCCGGAGAGGCGGCAACCCGCCAGCGCCATGGCGAGGACCGCACCCGATGTGATCGACAGCAGCGTCAGTTGCAGCGTCAGCGGAATACCGCCACTGAGCGCCACGAAATTCTCGGCAAAGAACGACACGTCGAAGAGGTTCATGCTGCTCTCCGGATGCCGCGCATGGCGCGCACTTCGGCGAGCCGGAAGGCGGCGCCGGAAAAGAAGCTGATCAGCAGGTAAAGCACCCCGGCGGTCAGGAAGAAGGTGAAGGGTTTTCGCGTGGAGCCGGCACCGATCTGCGCCTGCCGCATCAATTCGATCAGCCCGACGACGGAAATCAGCGCCGATTCCTTCAGCACCAACTGCCAGACATTGCCGAGCCCCGGTATGGCAAACCGCACCGCCTGCGGCAGGATGATGCGACGGAAGCGCAGGAGCGGTCCCATGCCATAAGCCTTGGCCGCCTCGATCTCGCCACGCGACAAGGCCAGCACCGCACCACGAAATACCTCGGCCTGATACGCGCCAGAAACGACACCGATCGCCAGCGCGCCCGTCAGGAATACCGGCGCGCTGACGAAGCCTTCCACGCCGAACAGACGGCCGAGCTGAGTAATGACGGTGCTGCCACCGAAATAAAACAGGTAGATGACCAGCAGATCGGGAATGCCGCGCAGCGTCGTCGTATAACCGTCGGCCAGATGCCGCAGCATTGAAACTGGCGACAAGGACGCCGCCGCAGAGAGCATGCCGAAAAGCGCGCCGAACCCGAAACCCGCCAATGCCACCGCCAGCGTAACGGCTGTGGCACGGAGCATATCCTGCCCCCAACCCGTCTCGGCAAAGCCCATCAAATCGAAATAAGCGCCCACGCTCCCACCCGTCGCTTATGCCGGCAGCGATGGCCGACATCTCTATGGGCTTGACTTTGACAGGGCCGCCTCCATACCGTCAAATTCGTAATTCAGGCCAGAGAATAACCAAATATTATGGTGGCGCCCATGAACCTGCGACAGGTCGAAGCCTTCCGGCTGGTTATGCTGACCGGCAAGATGACCGCTGCGGCGGAGCTTATGGCGGTCACCCAGCCGGCGGTGAGCCGACTGATCCGCGATTTCGAGATCGACCTGAAGCTGAAACTGTTCGAGCGGCGCGGCAACCAGCTCATCCCGACACCCGAGGCCACGACGCTCATGAAGGAGGTGGAGCGCGCCTTCGTCGGGCTGAGCCGCATCAAGGCCTTTGCCGAGGAGATTGGCCGGCAGAACGCCGGCATGCTGCGCATCGCCGTGATGCCGGCGCTCGCCAACGGCATCATGCCGCGCTATCTCGCCCGCTTCCTCAAGGATCGCCCGAATATCCATGTGTCCCTGAGCGGCATTCCCTCGACCATGGTGATCGAGGCGGTCGCCTCCGGCCAGGCCGATCTCGGCTTTGCCGACGGCCCGCTCGACCGGCCCGGCTTTCTGACGGAATCCTGTCCGGTTGCGGCGGTCGTGGCAATGCCCGAGAACCATCGCCTCGCCGCCTATGCGACGGTCGGACCAGCCGATCTCGAAGGCGAACACATGATCACACTGGAGCCGGGTACGCTGTTTGCCATGCGGGTCGAGGTAGCGCTCGCCGGCATTCCTCGCGCCTCGACCATCGAGACGCGGCTTTCCCACACGGCGCTCAGCCTCGTGTCGGAAGGTGTCGGCATCACCATCATCGATCCCTCTTCGGCCAGCGACTTCCAGAACCGCGGCGTCGTGGTGCGCCCCTTCTCGGAATTCGTCGACGCGGGCTTCCTGGCGATCCGCCGCAGCAACGGCACGGACAACCAACTTGCCGAACGCTTTATCATCGGCTTCTGGGAGTATCACCAGGCCCTGCTTGCGCAGTTTCTGGAGGCCAACCGGGTTTAGCTCGATCCCTCTGAAGTCAAAGACATTCGCCTCATCCTCAGCGGCTCCAAGGCTGCCCTCATCGAGCAAGGCTGCCCCCGACGCCGACCACGAAATTGAATAAACGTTCCTTTTGGGCTCTTGATGGGATTCGAACTCTTGATCCGACCAAATGTCAGCTCGTTAGCGTCGACGAAACTGCCGCAGCTAAAGGATCTCCCCAATCTGCCAAGGAAAGGACGCTGCTTTCAGACCAAGGTCTTTGCAGATCAGCCGTGGAGTGGCTTGAGGATACGAGGTGCATCTGAGCTCGATTGGCGGCGGATTTATACGTCAGAACATGTGCATCAGAGCCACTCTCGGTGCAAACCCCGGTCAAATCTCGTTGCAAGGTGGCAGTCAGGCTCGATCATAGGTGAAAGAAGTCAGCAAAGTCGTCACGAAATTGCTCGCCCTCTCCTTGACGAGCACCTCGGTCCACTCGTTGGTCCCTCGAAGTCTCAGATCGGTATAGATGCTGTCGACGGCGGCCTCTTCGATGCGTTTGATATGTGCCTTAAACTTTGCCTCGCCACCAGCGTGGTACATGTCACGAATGACCATGCGCAGGATTTCCTGGATTGCGATTTGCCATGCCGTGTTGATCGCCTGCAGCTCGTTCATGTTCAGTGCCATTTAGGGCTCCCTCCTGTGATTAGACCCCTACATGACGGCGTCATGGTTTAGGTCGGTACGAACCAAGAACTAGGCTTGCCTTGCCTTGCGGTTGGCGTAGCGTCTGTCGCGTTCGGCCTTTCGCAGCGCCTCATCGTCGACCAGCCTTGCTATGCGGGCTTTTTCGGCGCGCTCCCGCGCTTCGGTTTCAGCGGCCACCGCGGCCCCAGCGGCTGCCTGCCGCTCCGCCGCCTCGGTCTCGATACGCGTCTGCTCCTCAAGCTTCACGCGCTCGCGTTCAACACGTCGTTCTTCACGAGCGTTGGAAATGGCTGTGCGTTCCGCCTGTCTTGCGATCCTGGCAGGTTCTGCCGCGGTCTTTGCCGCACGGTAGGCATTGAGGAGAGCGGCTTTGGCCTCAGCGGATGAGGAGCGGCGGTCGGCGACTTCGTTGTTTCTGGCGTTCTTCATTCTTATCCCGATAGTGAGTGGCGTAGCGATCAGCACGACTTGGCGCGTTTGGCGATGAGATTGGATGTCGCCGACATGCGGTCGGCCAACTCCTTGGCAAGGCGCGCCTCTCGCAGCCTGAGGGTCTTGGCATCCCGCGCCTGAGCAACGGAATCCAGCTCTTCCACCGCGTTGTTTTTGGCAAGAACTGCGTCTGCTCGTTGCTGAAGGCGATCTCCGCCTGCTGGCGGGATTTGCTGTGTGCTTCTGTCATGGAACCTCAATGAATTCGGTTAGCAACCGAAACGAAAAAGGCCAGGCAAAACGCCTGGCCTCGATGAAATAGCTTCCGGCAGTGTCAGTACATCCGTGGTCAAAGGGAAGCGAATCTCAATTATGCCGACTGCAGATTGGTCGCCGACATCTTGCCCGACTTGTTGTCGCGCTCGAGCTCGAAGCCGATCTTCTGGCCTTCGACGAGTTCGCGCATTCCGGCGCGTTCGACGGCCGAGATGTGAACGAACGCGTCAGCGCCGCCGTTATCGGGCTGGATGAAGCCGAAGCCTTTGGTGGAATTAAACCATTTTACTGTGCCAGTGGTCATGATGAACCCTTTCAAAGCATAGAGTTAGGGTCCGCGGAAGCGATGCTTCGCGGACGGTGATACGACTATTTTTGAGAGAGAAGGTTCGAATAGAGCGCGGTGCCAATCGCGCGGTAGACAAAGCTCGGCAAGCAAAAGATGGATGACGCATTTATAGGGTATTGAGATTACCACGTCAACGATTAGTTTTCACTGGGCGCTATCTCGCCTATAGGTTGTGCCGATCAAACGCCGCATCAGATTCCTGAAAAAGAAATGGGTGCGGTAACCATATCAAAGTCGCTGGGTTTCGAAGACCGCCCGCTCAAGATATCGTGAATTGGTTACTTGGCCAGATGCCAAACGCCCCCGACGCCGTCGCCGTTGGCTTCACCGGCCTTCTTGTCCTCGGCATATGTGTAGAGCGGCTTGCCTTCATAGGCCCACATCTCCATGCCGTCCGCGGCCTTGACCAGCGACCATTCTCCTTCCGCCTTGGCGTTCGCGGCAGCGTGGAATGCCGGCCATTTCTTCAGGCAATCCGCATCGCAGTTGGATTTGCCTTTGGCATCCTTGTCGAAGGTGTAGAGGATCATCCCCTTTTCGTCGGCCAAGGCCTTGCCCATCTTGGTGTCGACCATCTTGGCAGGCTCGGCTGCGAAAGCCGACCCGCCCAGAGCAGACACCAGGCCGATCGCAATCAACATCGTTCTCATGACATTCTCCAATTCGGGAGTGCCGGCGGAATGCCAGTAGCGCCCGATCTAACGAGGAGAAACCCAACAAGGGTGGAAGAGGTTCCATTTGGAATCACCCAATCGGGCCGATCAAAAACGGCATCGGGCGTTGAAAATCTGAACCGGCCCGACCGCCGTCACCCCGCCTCCGCCTGACGCCACGCCGCGATGGGTGTTTTTTCCGCCCTGCCGTTCTCGACGGCGAGCACGCTGTCGAAGAAATCGGCGCCGCTCGCGGATCGTATGGGCGAAACATCATGCATGACGGCGATCACCGTCGCCTCCGGGCAATGATCCCTGATCGCCTGATGGAACGCATACACTGCCTGGGTATCGAGCGCGCTCGTTGCCTCGTCGAGAAACAGAAGACCCGGCCGGAGCAAAAGGATCCTGGCAAGGACGAGCTTCTGCTTCTGGCCTCCGGACAGAAGCAGATCCCAGCTTTGGCCGTCGCGGCCATCTTTCAGGAGTTCGTCGATGAGTTCGCCGAGCCCCGCCTCGTGCAACGCCACCGCGACACGCGTATCCGGGTAGTCCTCGGCCGCATCCGGAAGGCAGACGAGATCCTTCAAGGATACGGCCTGAAGCTTGACGTCCTGGGCGGCATACAGGGTCCTGACATGCCTCGGCATTGCGATCGTGCCGCGACCATGCGCCCATAGACCGTTGATCGCCTTGAGAAGCGAGGTCTTGCCGCTCCCCGACTCGCCAACGACCAAGGTCCACTCGCCCGGCAGGAACCGGAGGTCGGCGGCGGCCAGAAAAGGAAGATCGGCGCCCGCATGCAGAAGTTCGATCCGCCGAAGAGCGAGGCCGAGCGCGGAATCCTGCTTGGTATACTGGAATTCGTACAGGCCGGTTTGCGAATAGAAAGCCTCGGGCCGCTGAACGGTTTCGATCGCCTCCGCGAGATCGGTTATGCGGCGGGCGTTCGCCCTGAGCGTCGCAATGTCGGGCATGACGTGGATAAACCACGAGCACTCGTTGATGAGCGCATTGGCCAGCTCGGCACCCGTAACGTAATGCTGCAGGCTGACCTTGTTGTCCATGTAGGGAATCAGGCCCGGCGCATAGGCGACGATCCGCGAGCCGATGAAATTGTGGACGAGCTCGAACCCCAAATAGCCGGCAGTCACCCGGTTCAGGCTGGCCCAGGTTTTGTCGATGTCGAGATACCGGCGCGCATTGACGACGTTCTGGGCCCTTTCGCCATGGAGGACGGCAACATGGAAGCTGCGATGCAGCAGGGTGTTCAATTCGGCGCGGTAGCTGCCCTCGGCCCATTGCATGCGCACCGACAGGCGCTGGAGGATCCCACCGAGCTTCGCCGCGACGACGGTGTTGAGCGACACGTAAATCGCGACCGCCGCGAAGGCCAGGAACGCGCTGCCATAGCTGCCCAGGAACGCGAGCCCTCTGACATGGCTCGACATCTCGATGAGCTTGCTGCCGACGAAGCCAAGGGACAGCACGACGCCGGCAATGCCCATCGCGAGCCCGATTGCGCCCCCGGTCATGCCTTTGATCGATTCCTGGACGCGTTGATCGACATTGTCAGGCGCGGGGGTAGCCGATCCGGCCGCGTCGGATCCGAATTGCTGAAGATGGAAATGCGTGTGGTTGGTATCGAGCAGGGCTTCGTTGAAGCGTCGGTCGAGCCATTCGCGCCACTTGCGGTGGAGCGTGGTCGAAAAGAAATGGCGGACTGCCGTGAAACACACGTCCTTCATGATCGCGATCGCGGCAAGCGTTGCCGCTGTTGTCAACAGGGCCGTGGGCGTGGTGGGTGTGGTCGGATGGTGGAAATTGGCGATCCGGTTGATCAGTTCGCCCGAGGTGACAGCGAACCAGACGCTGGCCTGGGCGGACAATGCCGTCAGCACAAGGATGGCGCATGTCAGTCCCCAGGCCTCGCGCCAGCTTTCGGAAAACCAGTAGGCGCGCATCAGGCCCCAGAAGCTGCGCATTGACGAAACCGGGCTTGTATGGCCGCGCGTCTCGCCGCCGATCATCCTTCTGACGGATGAGCCTATTCGCCGGGCATGACTGCGCATGGCAACCTCATCTCCCCGAACCGATGCAAGCAGAAATCTGGCGCAGGCGCCGCAGTTGTCAAATCGAGACGACGAGCCGAGCGCCGAGACCTTGAGGCTCGCTCACATGAATACCCCCGCCTGCCGTCAGGCCATCGTTGCTTGCCGCCCCGATAATGTGTCGATCTCCACGCGATAGAAGACCGGCCGCGTTTGCGCATCCGGATGCGCAACCCCTTCAGGCTTGTAGGCGCCCGGTTCCCACCAGTTGCCGCGCTCCTGCAGGAGCTGCCAGGCGCGCATATGTTCGCCATGGTCCTTTTCGTCGTCAGGCAATTCCCGATAGAGGCCCTCCAGAAGGACGCTTTTCCATTCCTCCGAGGTCGCCAGCTGTTCGACCTGCACGCAGACGCGCGGATTGAAGCGAAGGCTGTCGATCTTCTTTCCCGGCAGTGAAAAACGGTAGAAGACGCGTTTCTGATAGACGTAGCGGATCGGCACGACATAGGGCCGGTTGCCGGAGATACATCCCAGATGGCCGATGGAGTTCGTCGAGAGCGTGGCCTCGCATTCTGCCCGTGTCATATCCCGCAAAATCATTCCGACCTCCCGGCATGGTTGCCATGGAAAGCACGGCGATGGACGCCGGCCGCCTGCAATCGATTTTGCGCCTTTTCAGGCGCTGTGGCAAACAGCGGCAACACGGCGGGTTTGCTCTGGAACAAGGGCGATCGTGGAACGTTGAGGTGCAGTGAAGTGCCGTCCGCATATGCCACCTACGGCAAGACGATCACGAGCACTCACCGGAGCCTGTCATGGACATCACCACCCTTGTCATCATCCTCCTTGTCGTCGTTCTCTTGGGCGGCGGCTTTTATGGCCGTGGGCGCTGGTATTGAGCCACATCGTTCCCTATGCCCGGCTGGCGCTAGCGAGCCGGGCAGTCCAGCGTCGAACACCAAGCTCACCGTTTGTACCGTGATAAATTCTAGGCGGACGCGACTTTCGAGCTTCATCGACAGCTCATTCAACCAGCACCAGAACATGCCTGTCACCATCGACAGGCAAGCGTATCGGGCCGCCGGCGTGGGGCAATGAAGAGCCGTCCAACGTCGCGGAGGGTGGTCGATCGGAAGCCCGTCTGACCTCGATATTGTAGCAAGTGTCTCCCAATTTGACCGTCACCTCGACCTGCGGCCATGATGCCGGCAGGCAGGGTTCCATCACGAGCACTCCGCCTTGCCGGCGCAGGCCGAGGATGCCCTCGATGCCGGCACGGTACATCCAGGCGGCGGAGCCGGTGTACCATGTCCAGCCGCCGCGCCCGATATGCGGCGCGACCGAATAGACGTCGGCGGCCACCACATAGGGCTCGACCTTGTAGCGCAGCGCCGCCTCCGGCGTGCCCGCATGGTTGATCGGGTTGAGGAGCGCGAAGAGACCGTGCGCCTTGTCGCCCTCCCCCAGCCGGGCGAAGGCGAGGATCGCCCACATGGCGGCGTGGCTGTACTGGCCGCCGTTCTCGCGCAGGCCCGGCGGATAGCCCTTGACATAGCCCGGATCACGCGGGGTTGCGTCGAAAGGCGGCGTGAAGAGAAGCGCAAGCCCGTCCTCCCTGCGGATCAGGTGGCGCTCCAGCGACGCCATGGCGGCGGCGGCACGGGCGGGATCGGCGGCGCCGGATAGAACCGCCCAGGATTGGGCGATGCTATCGATCCGGCATTCGTCATTGTCCTTCGATCCCAGCCATGAGCCGTCATCGAAGGTGGCGCGCCGGTACCACGCCCCGTCCCAGGTTTCCTGTTCAATGGAAGCCTTGAGCTTCTCCGCATGCGCCTTCCAGCGCGCGGTGCGTTCGGGGTCGCGGCTTTCCGCAAGCGGCGCGAACAGGTCGATCGTGCGGATCAGCAGCCAGCCGAGCCAGACGCTTTCCCCCTCGCCACCCTCGCCGACCCGGTTCATGCCGTCGTTCCAGTCGCCGGTGCCCATCAAGGGCAGGCCATGCCTGCCGGTGAGCGCGACAGCTTGGTCAAGGCCGCGGGCGCAATGCTCGAAGAGAGAGGCCGTCTCGCCGGAGGGCGTCGGCTGGAAGAAGGCATCGTGTTCCCCCTCCGCGAGGACCGGCCCGTCCAGGAACGGGATGGCTTCATCGAGGATCGCCGCGTCGCCGGCCGTTCCGATATAGGTCGCGGTGGCGAAGGCGAGCCACACGCGGTCGTCAGAAATCCGCGTGCGAACACCCGCGCCGGAATGGGGCAGCCACCAATGCTGTATGTCGCCTTCGGCAAACTGCCGACCGGCGGCGCGCAGGATGTGCGCCCGCGTCTCCTCCGGCCGGGCGAAGGCCAAAGCCGTGCCGTCCTGCAACTGATCGCGGAAGCCATAGGCGCCGCTGGCCTGATAGAAGGCCGAGCGCGCCCAGATGCGGCAGGCGAGCGTCTGGTAAAGCAGCCAGCCGTTTAGCATGATATCCATCGCCCGGTCCGGCGTCCTGACCTGCACGGTCTGCAGTAGCGTCTGCCAATGCGCGTTCACGTCGGCAAGAACCGCATCGAGATCGGCGGCGCGGTAGCGGGTGATCAGCGCGCTCGCCGCCTCCGCCGAAGCGGCCTCGCCGAGGAAGGAGATGATCTCGATGCTTTCGCCCGGGTCGAGCTCAATCATACATTGCAATGCGGCACATGGATCGAGACCCGCGCCGACCTTGGCGCCGAGCGGCGCTTTCCTTGCCAGCGCCGCCGGTCGCGCGGAACTGCCGCCCCGCCCGAGGAACTCCGTGCGGTCACCGGTCCATGCGGTCTGCCGGCCGCCAAGATCGGCAAAAGCGACCCGACCGGGAAATCCCATCGCGGATCGATTGCGGGCGAAGATTACGCCGGTCTCGGCATCAAGAGATGTGGCGATGAACGGCGCGTTTGCACCGCGCAGGGTGCCGAGTACCCACTCGGCATAGCTCGTGACCGACAGCCGGCGCGGCCGCGACGAATGGTTGGTCAGCGTCAAGCGCGAAATGCGAATCGGATCGGCGAGCGGCACGTAAGAGAGCAGGTCGCTTACGATCCCGTGCGCCCGATGGCTGAAACGGCTGTAGCCGAAGCCGTGGCGCGCGATATACCGCCCGTTATCGCGGATCGGCTGGCCCGTCGGGCTCCAGAGTTCCAGCGTCTCCTCGTCGCGGATGTAAAACGCCTCGCCGGAGGGGTCACCGACCGGGTCGTTGGACCATTGGGTGATCTGGTTCTCGCGGCTGTTTTCCGCCCAGCTATAGGCGCTGCCGTCCGCCGACACTTGGAAACCGAAGGCGGGATTGGCAATAACGTTGATCCAGGGCATCGGGGTCATCGCGCCGTTTTCCAGCACGGTCACATATTCCGTGCCGTTCCTGTCGAACCCGCCCAGCCCGTTGAAGAATTCCAGATCCACCGGTGGCGCGACCATCTCGGCCGAGGATTTCGAGGGAAAGGGCGGCGGCAGAGGAGCCGAGCGCTCGACGCCAGCAGAAAGACGCGCCACCTGATCGGCGATGAGGCCGCGATGGGCGGACAGCACGACGCGCGCGGTGGCGTTCAGCAGGTTTTTCGTCTCCTGGTTCAGGAAATCGGCGCGCAGTACATGCACCGCGCCCTGCGCCGGCAGGTCGCCGAAACGAGGGCGGGACTGGCTGGAGCGCACGGCGGCCTCCACGGCGTTCTGCAAGTCCTGCACATAGGAGGCGGCACGTTCGTTGACGATCACCAGATCGACGGCGAGCCGCTTGATGCGCCAGTATTCGTGTGCGCGCAGCATCTGGCGCAGCTGGGGAAGGTCTTCGGTATCCTCGATGCGCAGGAGCACGATCGGCAGGTCGCCGGAAATGCCGTAGGGCCACAGGCCCGACTGCGGCCCGGCACCGGCGAGGATGGCATCCGAGGCGGGGCGGAAGCGCGCGTCGGCATAGAGGATGGGCGCGGCAAGGCGCTGGAAGTCCGCCGCCTCCTCCAGATCCATGCCGAGATGGTGAAGCTGCACCTGGGCCTGGGTCCAGGCGAGCGTCTTCGCCCGGTCGAAGGCGCTCCTGTCGTGATGCTTGTCGATGCGCTCAAGAAGCTCCTCACGGGACTGCGCCACGAGCGTCCAGAAGGCGACCCGTGTCACCTTGCCGGGAAGAACGCGCACGCTTCGACGCAGCGAGAAGACCGGATCGAGCACGGTTCCCGCGGTGTTGGAAAGCGCCTGCCCGTCATGGATGGCCGCGGCCGTGGCGATGGTGCGGCCGCGCCCAAGGAAACGGGCGCGATCGGATTCGTATTGCGGATCGGCAATCGCATCGCCCTCGACCACGGCAAAGTGGGCGGCCCATATCTCGGCCTCCGAAGGCGCCCGGCGGCGGCGCGTGGCGATGAGCGCGCCGTATTCGGCCAGATGCTCGGTCTCGACGAACATCTTGGCGAAGGCGGGATGCGCGTTGTCGGTCGCCGGGGTGGCGAGCACCAGTTCGGCATAGGAGGTCAGCTCGATCTCGCGCACCCGCCGCCCGCTATTGGTGAGGCAGATCCGGCGCACCTCGCCGTCATCCTCGCCGGAGACGATGACATCCATCTCCGTCGTCAGCGTCTCGTCATGGCGGATATATTGCGCATGATCCTCGCCGAAGACCACCGAGGCCTCGGCCCTGTCGCCCGTTGCCGGGAGGGTGGGCGAGAAGACCGTGCCGGTCTGCATGTCCTTAAGAAAGATGAAGGCACCGCAATCGTCGCGGGTCGCATCCTCGCGCCAGCGCGTGACGGCGATATCGCGCCAACGGCTGTAGCCGCCGCCTGAGGCCGTCAGCATCACCGCATAGCGCCCGTTGGACAGGAGATGCGTGACCGGCGCGCCGGCAACGGGAAGCACCAGTCGGCGAACCGACGGCGCCGGGTTCAGCGAAATGCCGGCGGATGCCTTGACCTCTTCCGCGCGGGGGCGGGCGATCGCCACGTCGCGCGGCATGCGCTCCGACAGCAGAAGTTCGCTGGCCATGATCATCGGCTCACGGTGGAACCGCGCCCGCATGCGCCCGTCCTGCAATAGGACGGCGATGGCGACGATGGTCATACCCTGGTGGTGGGCCATGTAGCTGCGGATGATCTCGACGCGGGCGTCTTCTGGCAGGCGGGCGCGGGTGAAGTCCAGCGCCTCGTAGAAGCCGTGCACGCCGCGCGCGCCGAGGGATTCGAGATGCCGGTAGTTTTCGAGCGCAGCATGGGGATCAACCATGGCGGCAAGGCCGGTGGCATAGGGGGCGATGACCATGTTGCCTGAGAGCCCGCGCTTGAGGCCGAGCCCCGGCACGCCGAAGTTGGAATATTGATAAGTGAACTCTATATCGCGCGCATTGAAGGCGGATTCCGATATGCCCCAGGGCACGTGCCGCGACCGCCCATAGGCCTCCTGCCTCGCGACGATCAGCCTGTTTGTGTCGTCGAGCAGGCTTCCCGCCGGTGCGCGCATCACGAGCGACGGCATGAGATATTCGAACATCGAGCCCGACCAGGAGATCAGCGCCGAGCCGCTGCCGAGCGGCGTCGCCGCCCGGCCGAGGCGGAACCAATGGCGCGTGCTGACATCGCCCTTTGCGATGGCGAAGAAGCTAGCAAGCCGGGCTTCCGAAGCGAGAAGGTCGTAGCAGTTCGGATCGAGCCCGTTGTCGGCGAGCGAATAGCCGATGGACAGAAGCTTCCGGTCGGGATCGAACAGAAAGGCGAAATCCATGTCGAGCGCCATGGTGCGGGCCGTGTCCGCAAGCGCCTGAAGCCGGGCTTTCACGGAGGCGGCATCGTCGCGGAAGACCTGCCGGTCGCGCGCGGCCTGTGTGACGGATCGGGCGAGCGCGCCTATCCAGAACGTAAGATCGGCGGCCGTGCCGTCATCGGCAGGTGCTGCCTGCTCGGCCAGTTTCAAGGCCTTGTCGAGAAGCCGTGTCAATGCCGGTGTTGCGGCCTCGATGGATTGGGGGCCACGCACGAGGGCTTCAGCCTCGTCGAGAATGGCTGTCAGGCTGGCACCGGGATTGCCGGCCGTCTCGCCGAGAGCCATGCGGGCGAGCGCCAGCGTATCGCCGAAGCCCTGGCCGTCTTCCGCCGGCGGCATCGCGGCCCACTCCTCGCAGGCATTCGCCAGCGCGATCAGGTGGCCGGCGAGATTGCCGCTGTCGACGGAGGAGACATAGGGGGGAGCAAGGGTTCTGAGATCGCGCGTATCGTACCAGTTGAAGAAATGTCCGTTGAAACGGTCGAGCCGCTTGAGCGTAGAAAAAGTCGCTTCCAGCCGTTCGAGCGCTTCAAGGGTTCCCACCCAGCCGAAGTCGCGCGCGGCGACCGTCGAGAGCAGATAGAGGCCGATATTGGTCGGCGAGGTGCGGTGGGCGATGGTGGGCAGCGGGGTTTCCTGAAAATTGTCCGGCGGCAGCATGTTTTCCAGCGGCGTGACGAAGGTTTCGAAGAACCGCCATGTACGCCGTGCGACGAGCCGGAGTTCCGCCGCATCGCCATCCGAAAGTGCCCTGCCCGGCCGTGCCGGCGGCGATCGGCTGACCCAGAGCGCGATGGCGGGCGCAGCCGACCAGAGGAGTGCCAGCAGCACCGCCAAAGCCCAGGCGACCGGCGAAAACGCGACGGCAGCGGCAAGAAGGACCAGCGCGACGACGGTGCCGCCGGCCATGTCGCGGTAGAAGCCGGCAAGCGTCAGCCGCATCCGGTTTCCAGATGTCGCGGCGGTCGTCCACTCCAAGAGTTTCCTGCGCGTCATCAGCAGCCGGCCAGCGGTTCTGAGCACGGCATCGCAATTGCGCCAGGCCTGATCGGGCAGGAAAGAGAGGCCAAGCGCAGCCTGCATCGCGGCGAGCTTGATGTCGCCGGCAAGCCTGACGGCATGGCTGCTCAGTTGCAGGCCGCTGCGGCGCGGCAGGATGGCGAAGGCCACCGGCAGGAAGGCGGGAAAGACGATGCATGAAGCGACGAGCAGCGCCGCCGTCACGCCCGCCTGCAACGGCATCGCGCAACAGGCCACGAGCGCCGCGAATGTCGACGGCGCGATGAGGGTGCGGCGCAGATTGTCCAGCATCTTCCAGCGGCCGAGTGCGGGAAGTGCCCGCCGCCCGAAGATCCACGGCAGCAGCTGCCAGTCACCGCGCGTCCAGCGGTGCTGGCGCCGGGCGGCGACGTCGTAGCGCGACGGAAAATCATCGACCACCTCGACATCGGAGGCAAGCCCCGCCCGCGCGAACGTGCCCTCGAAAAGGTCGTGGCTGAGAAGGGTATTCTCGGGTATGCGCCCGGCCAGCGCCGCCTCGAAGGCATCGACGTCATAAATGCCCTTGCCGGTATAGGAACCCTCACCGAACAGATCCTGATAGACGTCGGAAACGGCCGCCGCATAGGGATCCATGCCGCCGGGCGCGGAAAAGACCCGCTGGTAGAGCGAGCCTTCGCGGCCGATGGGAAGCGACGGGGTGACGCGCGGCTGGATGATCGCATAACCATCGACGACCCGCTGCTGCACGGTATCGAAGCGCGGCCGGTTGAGGGGATGCGCCATCTTGCCGATCAGCCGCAGGACCGTGTCGCGCGGCAGTTTCGTATCCGCGTCGAGAGTGATGACATAGCGCACGTCCGGCGGGACGGACGGCGATTTTCCGCCGAGCGCCATGAAGCTGGTGTCGGTGGCGCCACGCAGCAGGCGATTGAGTTCGTGCAGCTTGCCACGCTTGCGCTCCCAACCCATCCAGAGGGTTTCGCCGGTATTGAACCGGCGCCTGCGATGCAGCAGCAGGAAGCGGTCGCCAGAAGGACCCGGCCCGTGCCGGCGGTTGAGGTCGGCCATGGTCTCGACAGCGAGCGCGAGAAGCGCGCCATCGCCCTCGACGGTCTCCTGCGAGGCATCCCTTCCGTCGGTCAGCAGGGCAAAGCTCAGGTCGCCGCCCGCGCCAGAGAGATGATGGACCTCCAGCCGCTCGATCTGCTCCAGCAGGTCGGCACGGTTGCTCAGGAGCGTCGGCACGACGACCAGCGTGCGTGACGACGATGGGACGCCCTGCGCGAGTTCGAGACCCGGAAGGCGGGTCGCGCCATGGCTCCAGTTCACGAAGCGGTTGACGAGCGCCGTCGCTATATCGCTCGCCGGCAGCAGCGCCAGCACGGCGAAGACGGCCATGCCGGATACGGAAAGACCGGCGATGGACAGCAGCCATAGCGCCATCGCCACAAGCATCGCCGTCATGAGGCCGATCGCCCCGACATAGCCGGCAATGCCTGTGCGCGCCGCCAGCCTCAGAGCGATCAGATGCTTGGGCGGGCGGAACCCGAACCTGCGCTCGAAGGCCGGCCGCCCTTCCGCGATCAGATGGTAGCCCGGATCCCCGACACGTTCGGCCTGCGAGGCGGTGTCGCCCGTGACCGGTGCCGCCCGTGCCGCTTCCACCGCCTGCCCTGCAATGTCGAGTTCCGACAGGTCCGAGCCGCGGGCGAGGTCTTCGATGGCGCTGCGATAGAGGTTGCGCGTGGCAAAATCCATGCGGGCGAAGCTGCCGTCGGCCGAAAGGCGCGCATCGACGAGGCTGACCTTTTCAAAAAGATCGGCCCAGTCGACATCGCTGATCAGCCGCATGCTGGTGATGATGTTCCTGATCGTGACATTCGATGCGCCCTGGCGCTGCTGGGCATGCCGCACCACGGCATCCACCGAGCTATCCTGCTTTGCCAGCCGCGCCTCCAGCCAGCCATGCGCCGGCGTCGTGCTGGGGTCCTGGTCGCGCAGCCGTTTGGCAAGCTGGGCCGCGAAGAGCTCAGGCAGGGGGTCGGCGGAGACCTTTTCAAGCGCGCTGCCGCGACCCTCGTTCGCCAATAGCCGGTCGGCCAGCGCATCCGCCTCGGCACGCATGCGGCGCCCGGCGGTGATCTGGTCGGCAAGCCTGCGCAGGTTCTCGACGAGCACGATGCGCAGGGTGATCGCCACAGCCCACAATTCGCCGATCGTCAGAGGCTGGACCTTCTGATAGGCGGCGATGAAGCGGACGAGCGTCTCTGGATCGAAATGGCTGTCGGTGTGCGCGACGAAGGCCCAAGCAATGCCGAAGACGCGTGGATATCCGGCGAAAGGCCCCTCGGCGAGTTTTGGCAGCTGCCTGTAATAGTTGGGCGGCAGGTCGTCATGGATCTCGCGGATTTGCTCCTCGACCAGATGGTAATTGTCCAGCAGCCATTCCGCCGCGGGCACGACGCCGCGCTCGTTTTCCACCTCCAGGGCGCTTGCGCGGTAGGCGGCGAGTAGGACCCCCGCGTTGCTCTTCAGGCGCTTGTGCAGCGATTGGACGGATGGCGGCCGCTTCGTTACCGGTTGGGCTAGCGCAAGGGTCGCGGCGTGCTGCTCGAGCCGTTCGATGCCGAACAGTTCTTCCCGCACGGGCATGGGATCGTTCCATGGCATGCCCGGTGCCCGGCGGAAACCGTATCCGGACGACGGACTGTTGCCCTCGCCTGTCCCGTCCGTAACTACTTGCGGCTCCGGCGCCGACTTGGAGCCCATCTCAGGATGGTGGATCCTTTCGACAACGGCGGTTTCCGAATTGCCGACGTCCTGCATGCCACGCTTTTGGCCTCTGGCCATAATCATTCCTTTGCCCAGATGCGGCCAGGCAGCCGGCCGGGCGAAACCCGGCAATCGTTCTGGGGATGTGAAGGGTCGCCGAAGCTCCGCTCCAGTGTTAGGCGCTCTCAGCCGAAATCGGCGCGCGTCAGGACGTAGGCCGGCTTGCGGGCGGCGGAATAGGCGCGGCGGGCGGCCGTGTCGATGGCGGCGCGGGCGGCGTCGAAGGCCTTGAGGTAACCCGCTTCGGAGGTCGCCGTCGGAAAGATATCCGTCGCCGCGAAGAAGGGGATTGCAAACACGCCGTCATGACCGATGAAGCGGATGCGCTTGCCCGCCTCTTCGTAGCTTCTGCTCGGGTTCGGAAAACTGAGACTCATGGAACGTTCCTCGTGGTGGACGGCTGCCTCTTCGCTACGAAAAGCCGCCGTGAGCACCGGAAACAGTCGCGCCGGCGCCCTTCAAAGAAATAATTTCATCCAAAAACGTGATGCAGACCGCATAAAATCTCGGGGATTCAAAGAAAAAATTAGACTCATGACTGTAAATACTCGTCGACAACCCATGAGTTCATACGTTTTTCGATCGAATTCATCATATCACAGAAATTAAAATCCTGATTTTTTTATTTTACGATGAGAAAACGTCACGAAGCACCAAAAAAATCTTTAATTTCATTTCCTTTATGTCCGTTAAAGCGCATACTGAAACTGTCCGGATTGCCATTGGCTCCAGGTCCGAGCGCGGGCCTTTATCGATCCCGATAATCATCGATTATAGGGAGTAAAGTCATGTCATTCAGTCTGAACATGGAAAAAGCAAAACCCTACTTAGTGGGTTTCGTTCTTGGCCTCGTGGCTGCACCGATTATCGCTTTCAATGCGGGATGGGTTTCGACCACCAGCGCGCGCACCGAGGCGATCAAGACCGCACGGGTAGAGACTTTGGCGGGCATATGCTCTGCCACGGCCGGTCGCATCGCCACCGCCAGCAGCACCGATCTGGCAACCTACAAAGGATACGAAAACCGTGCGAAGCGGGACGAACTCGTCGCCGCCGCAATGGCCGATATCCAGGTGCCGGCAGATCTTCTCAGCAAGGTCACCTTCGATTGCGGGCGCACATTGTCCTGACGAGCACTGAATTCACAAGATGCGAAGCCGAAGGCGTTTTCGCCTTCGGCTTTCGGTTGGAGTAATTTGTGAATTTCAAGCAGGCAGCCGTTCCTGTCATGAATCTTCCAACCAGACCTGCCTCCGTTGCTACTTTCGCTTCAACTTCGGCAAGGGCGCAGGATTGATCACCTCTTTCGCCAGGCGGAGCGCGCGCAATTTCTCGGTCTTCTTTTCCCGCGTTGCTGCCTCCTGGTCGATGATCCTCCAGGCGACCGAGTTGGTCTCCGACGCCTTTTTATCTGCAGTAGTCTTTGTCGGCTTGAAAAACCGTTCGCTGTTCGCTGTCATCCGTCAACTCCTTCATCCCTTAACGACTGATCGTCATCCGGGCGTCCGCTTATCTGTCACGACTGTGCTGCAACGACGAAGTCGATGGCATCCTTAACCGTCAGGAATTCTTCGGCTGGCTGGTCGGGAATGGCGATTCCAAACTCGTCCTCGATGAGCATTACGATCTGGACCATTTCCAGGGAATCAGCCCCCAAGTCATCGATAATCGAAGCATCATCGACAACCCTCGTTATCTCGACGGCCAACTGCCCAGTGATGATGTTCCTTACACGCTCGGCTATATCAGCTCTTGCGTCTTCCATGGGCGTCTGTCCTGATGAAGGATATTACTGCACCGATGCTGGTTGACGCGATTGAGAGGGGTGAAGCCGATCATATCGGCTTTGGTCCGGGCGGTAGCCCCAAACAAAGCCGATCGCCAAAACCAAGGCGACGAGCATCGCTGTCAGGCGATCGGGCATCGTGGCCACCCAGCGGTGGAACCGCCTTCGTTTTCCCAAATCTCGACGCTGGCGCGCTGCTCTTGCGCGCGCGCCTTACGGGATAGAGGATAGTCCCCAGCATCGATCGTTGCCGAATTGATCAAGCGGATTAGATTTGCCGCGTCTTCGCTGCTGGTCCCCTGCCCTTGCGCAAGGCTGCGTGTCTCGTAGTCGGCGTTTTTGAGAATCTGTCGGAGGACGGTTCGGCGATGCGCTCCCGGAGTATCGGGACCTTTGAAGATGAGGATCACCACAGCCAACCCTCCATGAGGAGGACGAGGATCATCACCAGGCTGACTGCAAAAAACAAATAGCCGCTCGCGGCGTCCGATACATATTGCTGCTGTTTGTGGTGGAAAGCGGAAGACATCGAGTCCTCCTTCATTTTCAGGGCCAGGGTAACCACCCCTCAAACAGCAGCGCCCTTGTCAATGGCTGCTGGAATACGAACCTTGCGCCCGATACCTCGCATTGGCAAGTCCTCAATTGCGGTCGTTTCGTGCCGGCAGCGCGCCAAGGTAGGCGGTCTACGGATGAGAAGGCGAAGTACTGTTCACCATCGATGACTTTCGGCAAGGGCGCCAATCACGGTGACCTTGGTCAAAGACGGAACGTTGCGCGGTTCCAGGGGTTGGTGAGCATTGGCAGGAGAATATTGTGGGCAAAGTTCTGGTTGTCGAAGACGAAGTGCTGATCCGCTTGACATTGGTTGACGCACTGCATGAGGCGGGCTTCGATGTTCTAGATACCGGCTCGGCAGAGCATGCTATCGAGATCATAAACGAGCAGACGATCCATCTGCTTTTCACAGACATCCAGTTGCCAGGCAAGCTAACGGGCCTTGATCTCGCCCATAGAGTTTTCGAGCGTTTTCCCGATGCCGGGATTATCGTGGCGTCGGGCCGGATACAGCCGATGAGCACGGATTTACCGCCTGCGGCAAAGTTCTTTTCAAAACCATTCGGCTTCGACGAGATCATCGCGTGCTTCAAAGCAATGAACCGTCCCTAGATTTCGGCCGCATTCCAAATGCACATATATGACTGCGCAAGCGATATGATCCGTGGCATAACGTGCTGGGCGGAGTTCGAGATATCTTCATAAAGATCGCAGTCGATACCGGAACGATTTCCTCCCGGGAGCGCTTCCTTGAAGCGATCGTGCAGAGCGCGATCGACTACGCCATCATATCCATGGATCTCGACGGCCTCGTGACAAGCTGGAACGAAGGCGCGGTAAAGATACTTGGCTGGAAAGCCGAGGACATGATCGGAAAACCGGCCACGGTCTTCTTCACGCAGGAAGACAGGGAAAATGGCGTTCCGCAGAAGGAGATGACCGCTGCCCTCAACCGGGGCCGGGGCAATGACGAGCGATGGCATCTGCGCGCCGATGGCACGATGTTCTGGGCCTCGGGCGAGATGATGGCGTTGCGCGCGCCCGACGACAAGATCATCGGCTTCATCAAGATCCTTCGCGACAGGACTGGGGAACGCGAACGGGAGGAACGTGAGCGCCTCCTCATGCACGAGCTCGCCCACCGCATGAAGAATACGCTGTCTGTCGTTCAGGCGATCGTGACGCAATCCTTGAGGAATGCGGTTTCACTGGACGATGCGAGCGACAAGCTTCAGCTGCGTATTGCAGCCTATGCCAAGGCCCATGAAATCCTGCTGCAGAAAGATTGGGTAAGTGCGACGCTCGCGGATGTCATGGCCGCCGCCCAGATGAATATCGGGTTGGACGGGAGCTCCCGTATCAGGGCAGATGGACCTGATATCCGGCTGGGACCCCAAGCGGCCCTATCGTTCGCAATGGTTTTCCACGAACTGCTCACCAACGCTTCGAAATACGGAGCCCTGTCAAACGAAGAGGGGCATGTCGAGATCTCTTGGGACCTAGAGCACCGCGATGGAATGGAGACACTCATCGTGTGCTGGCGGGAGTTAAATGGCCCGCGCATTGTCAATTTCGAACCGGACCGCAAGGGTTTTGGTTCGCGCCTCATCGTTTCTAGCCTGCAAGCCTTTGGGGAGGCATCCGTTTCCTACCGGCAAGAAGGGTTCGTCCTCCTTGCCGTGTTACCGCTCGCGAAACTTCAGCTCCAAAACGACTTGTCGGCAATTGAAAATGCGCCGTACTGAGACGATCACGTCGCTCTTCTAAATATTCAGAACCTGTTGGCCCTCAGGAACGATTTGAATCTCCCATCCTCCTGGCACTTGCAGAAGCAACCAACAAAAAAGGCCGGGGCGAAACCGCACCGACCTTCCTCATCATCGCTTGTCTACAAGTGCCAGTACATCCGTGGTCAAAAGCATGAAGCGATGACAGAAATTGCGAGCAACAGAGATTCTCCAGCGCTCATAAGCAATTCTGACAATCAATATATAGATACTAATTATGTCGAAAACAAGTGCAATCGGCATATCTTATTAAATATTACAAAAGGAAAATGAGCTGAATCTCTAAAATACAAAAACCATTCGTTGCTAAAGAAGGGAAACGGGTTCACTGTAATTATTCCAGCAGCCATTTTACGGGCGCTGCTGTTTGAGGGTTTGTTACCCTGGCCCTAAGCGAGGAGGACATCATGTCTTCCCTATTTCATCTACCGAAGAAACACGATTTCGCGACGTTAGCCGGTTACGCCTTATCCGCGGCTAGCTTTGCATTAATCGTCTACATCCTGATCGAGGGATGGCTTTGATGGTTTTCAGCGCAATGACGGCGGAAAGGTGGTGCTCAAGATGACCGAAAGAACCACAGAAACCGAAATCACATTCACGCATCCATTTCATCTGGAGTCCCTTTCGGAGCCTCTGGAAGCGGGCACGTATCGCCTTGTCGTTGACGAGGAGTTGATAGAAGGCCTGAGCTTCACGGCGTATCGGAGGGTGGCGACCCATCTTGAAATTCCCGCGATCTCGGTCGCTATGGCCAGGCGCCAATTCCTTCAGGTGTCGCCGGGCGAGATCGAGAAGGCATTGGCACGCGATGGAGCTGGCATGGACGTGGGTCGACCTAACATTTCCTGATCGCAAGATTGATTGCCAATCGCCAATGTTCGAAGCGGACGCTACGTCCTTCGAGTATCAATCATCCACCCGACGTAAAAAAGCCGGCGATTGCCGGCCTTTTCCGAGATGGTTCAACGCCTATAGCGCAGGCGCTCCTGTTCGACTTCCGCCGGCCCGTAGGGGTCGAGGGTGTCATCGAACCGGGTCCAGCCCTCGTTGGCATAGACCGCGCGCCGCTGGCCGAGATCAACCCAGTTCGACTTGCGAAGGATGGCTTCGGCCTCCGCCTGGAGGCTTTCGTCAACCTTCGCCGTCACGAGCGTCCCGCCGCGGCGAACCCCTTCCGCATAGACATGTGCGTCGTCTTCGGAGACGCCGGATTCCGTGAGCGCGCCGATCAGCCCGCCTGCTGCGCCGCCGGCTACCGCGCCTGCCACTGCGCCCGCCGCCGTGGCGGCAAGCCAACCGGCAGCAACCACCGGCCCGACGCCGGGAATGGCCATGATGCCGAGCCCGGTGAGAAGGCCGCCGACGCCGCCGACGGCCGCACCGATGCCCGCACCTGTCCCGGCGCCTTCGGCGGCATTGGTTTCCTTGTTATGACGTTCGTCCGCATTGTTGGAAACGATGCTGATATCGCTGGACGGCAAACGAACGCCACCAGGTCAGCATAGTGGAGGTCGACCGTTGCAACGCCGTCGTCCCCGAGAAGCTCGGCCGAGATTTTTCGCGTTTTATGATGATCGAAGACAATTGCCGAATGCGGGATGTTCATGGCCGATACGCTGCCTTCCGTGGGCAACTCAACGACCTTGCCGCCTGACTTGTCAGGATCATCGGCGAGGAGTTCGATTGCGACCTTCGTACCACCCGTGCTGATCTCCCAGCGCCAAGAGACAGACTGCCCCTTCGTGTTTGTGCCGCGCGTTAATCCGAGTTTTTTGAAATTGTCTTCAAGGCTATGGTAAGCCTCCGTTTCGTTGAGCATCTGAAGCTGGATGACGACGTCGACATCGCCCGTTCCTGCGTGTGCCGGAATTTCGGCAGGCTTCCTCTCGATAAGATAGCGAGGCGTCAAACCACCCACCAGGACGATGGAGTCACGCCATGGCCCCAACCCTCGAAGAAGCGTGACCAGGACCCGTTCGCAGTTCTCAGTGACCTGATTACTGTATCCCTCGGCGGTCGACGGTTTCGTCATCTCAGACTCCTAAAACTTCTTTTCTAAGGTGTTCGGCCATATCCCTTGATCGCCCCTCGCCTCGCAAGAGGTCCAGATAGACCTGCAGGGGGCTCGCAAGCCAAAGTCCTGCCCGCTTCTCTTTGAAAAGAAACTCAGTTCGGGACGGCGTCTCGATCACGTCGAGATTTGCACCTTCCGTCACAGCTCGGACATCAAGATGCTCCAGAACGATGTCTGTCTTTTCACTAGGCGCCATGCGGCAAGCTATGCGATTGATAGATGTAAGGTAGGGCGAATATTCTTGTGCAGCCCTGTCTAGGGTAAGCACATACTCGGCGCCAAGAGCCTCGCATTCAGCTTCCAGCTTGGTTGCAATAGTGTCGGCACCTTTACCAGGAACGTAGAAGCGCCGGCGTTTGTACCGCGGCCCCTCTTCCACATGGCGAGCCCAGCTGTCGAGTAATGAGGTGGTGTCCGACAGGCGCCGTTCTTTATTTGGGCCATGGCCGCGAGCAGACACCCATTCCAGGCGCTCCAGCGCGCTAAGTGTTTCTGAAGCGGTTCCGAACGATACCTTCGCCCGCTCTGCCAGCTCGCTGACGCCGAACCAGTCTCCGTGATCCAGAACCAGGGCATGCAAGATCTGGGAGCGCTTCCCTGTAAACAGGGATCCAATCGTTCGTTCCCCAGACTTCGGGACGGGGCGCTCGATGTCGAGGTAGGCGCCTGGTGCTGGCACAAAGAGGCTTCCGCCATCATCGAAGTATCCAACCCCCTCCTCTCGAAGCAGCTGGCGAGCGCCAACCGATATGGAGCTTGCTGCGAGAACGGGCACGACAGTCTCAACGCGCTTTGCTTCGGCGTCTTTCTTGGCAGCGAGGAGGCGCCATATCGCCTCGCGGACATCACGAGGATATACGACGGACTTGCACTCGACGATCAAGACGATGCCTTTGCCGGCTACATCGGCCTCCACTGCAGCGTCTAGGCATTGGTGACGGCCGAAACCGGGCTCGGCTTCAACATGGGAAACCGTGACATGCGGCAGCCCTTCAAGCGTTTCAACGAGCGCATTGATCGCTTTTGTCGCACGGTCCCCCTCGCTTAACTCCATTGTTTTACCTTTTTCACTGCAGAGTGAAAATTCAATAAATCATGTAATATTCGATGTCACGCCAATTTTCACTGCGCAGTGAAAATACGTGTTATACAAGCGCATTTCGCCATTCCCACTCTTCGCCTTGAAAGGAATCGAACCGACAGCGCGTAGCTCCAGCGCCTATCACTTTGAATTTACATAAGAAGGCTTTCATGGTGTCTGTCAGCGTAAGCCTGCGGGCAGCTGCTGTGGGGCGTTTCAAATCCGACTTGGTGTTCCGCTCCACAAGGCGCGTTCAGACATGGGCAATTGCCGCATTGCCTCGGCACCTGGTTTTGTATACGCAGTCGCGAATTCGCCCTGATTTCCGCACTTCGGCGAAAATAGCTTGGAAACCTTATCTAAGGTATATTCATTCTCAATCTGACGTGCACTGATGTACGCAGTAGCCGTCAACAATATCACGGGAGGTGCAGATGTCGGTAAAGCAGTTTATCGCACTCCTGAACTCCCATGTTGCCGGCGACGAAGACCAATTCCTGTCGATCGCGCTGCAGGTCGCGGCCCAGGAGGCACGCAGCGGAAACGCGGCCGAGGCCGAAAAGCTGAAGCGGATCGTCCAACGTTTGCGAGACCGCGTCAGCGACGCGCCCAAGACGCAATCCGTTGTGCCAATGGCGCGGCCACGTGGCGAGCTGCTGGAGTTCGTCCAGAGCGCCTATCCGAAGACCGGGCTCGATGGCATGGTGCTGGCGGACCGGATCCGCGCTCGCCTCGACCGGGTCGTGCGGCAGCAGTCCGAGCGTGCATTGCTGCGCGACCACGGTCAGGTTCCCGCCTCGCATATCCTGCTCGTGGGGCCGCCGGGTACCGGGAAGACAATGACAGCGGCGGCCCTGGCGGCAGAACTTCATCTCCCGTTGTTCACGGTTCGCCTGGATTCGCTCTTCAGCCGGTTCTTCGGAGAGACCGCAAGCCGGCTGCGCTTGCTGTTCGACCAGATTGCCAGGACGCGCGGCGTCTACCTCTTCGACGAGTTCGACGCCGTCGGCTCGGTCCGCGGAGATAGCAACGATGTTGGCGAAATCCGCCGCGTCCTGAACTCGATCCTGACTTTCATGGAAGAGCCGAACGCGACCGACAGCGTCGTGATTGCTGCCACCAATCATCCCGAGATCCTGGACGGCGCTCTCGCGCGCCGTTTTGACGAGATCGTCGAATACGACGTGCCGAGCGGTGACGCCGCCCGCACGCTGCTATCGCGGCGGCTCCGCCCGTTGAAGCTAACCGACAAGACGTGGTCTGACGTGGAACCGGCGACAAAGGGCCTCAGTCAGGCCGAACTCGTCCGGGCCGCCGACACCATCGTCAAGGATGCCATTCTCGAAGGCGCGAAGACATTGTCACCGGCCGCCTTGCGTGGAGCGCTGGACGATCGCCAGGCACTCAAGGGACGCTTGAACGCTCAACGCTGATCAAATGGGGGATTGATGGCGAACGCTGACGACTATTCAGCGCACGACCTGGCGCATATCCGTTTCGAGCCGTTTCGTGTCGAGGCACAATACGAGTTTCCTAACCGCCCCCAGGATCGCAAGCCGCGTCGCGATGATTATCACGCGCATGCGCAATCCCTAACAGCGCAGTTGACGGCCGCACTCGGATCACTACCGGCGGCCGGCAACGACCAGCGGCTCGCGATCGCGGACCAGAAGCGCGGGACAATCGTCGAGTTGGAAACGATGGTCCCCGGGTCGCCCAGGCAGGGAGCGACGAAGACCCCGGCACTAGACTACCCCGCACAGGACATCGTGGTACTAAGATCCGAGAGACAGCAGGATCGCACCGAGCGCTCCGTCCTCTTCGTCCCCGACGACGCAAGGAACTATCTTCTTGGCCGCATCAGCGCCTATGGCGCGGAAGATCTCGGCAACCGCAAGCGTCCCGACGTCCCTAAGTTTGAACCAATCGAGATCGTCCGCACTGCGGAGGCTCGCAGCCTGTTTTCGGGTACGATCGACTTCGAAGCCCCAGAGAGCCGATGGTGGGAGCTCTGGGTGAGGGAGCCGGCCGAACAGAAGCCCGGAGCACGGACGAATGCCGTAATTGCAGGAGCCGGAGCATCGGGTCTTGACGTGCACAGTGAGCGTCTGTCGTTTCCCGACGCCGAGGTCGTGTTCGTGCATGGTTCGGCTGGCCAGGTCGTGTCGTTCCTCGGACGAATCCCAGGCGCCATCTGGGAAGTCCGAAAGGCGGAAGGAACGATCGAGCCGTTCCTGGAAGTCGGCGGGACGGGCCTGGTCCAACAGGACTGGGTTGCCGACCTGGCAGGTAGGATCGAAGCACCGCCGCAAGAGGCCCCGTCCGTCTGCGTGCTCGATTCCGGGCTCGCCGCGGCGCATCCACTTCTCGCGCTGGGGATGGGGGGCGCATGGTCGATCGACGCGGCATGGGGGACGGATGATCATCACCACCACGGCGGGCACGGTACGCCAATGGCGGGGATGGTCCTGCATGGCGATCTCTTCTGGCGCATGAACGACGACCAGCAGGTGCAGCTCACGCACTATGTTGAGTCGGTCAAGTTCCTGCCGCCCAACGGCTTTCCGGCCAACCGGCCTTCCGCTTATGGCATCGTCACCCAGTCCGCGGTTGCAACCGCGGAAATCGAGCGGCCCAACGTGGCGCGCAGCTTCTGCTTGGCATCCTCGACCAGTCTCTTCTCGCCCGACGCCCCCTCATCCTGGAGCGGCGCCCTGGACCAGATCAGCGCCGGATCGATGCCTGGAGAGCAGGACAGCCAGATCCTCGCGAAAGACCATGAGAAGCGGCTGCTGCTGGTCGCCAGCGGCAATGTCATTGGCGGCTTGCGGGCGCAGGTCGAGCAGCACCATACCATCGAGGATCCCGCCCAGAGCTGGAACGCGTTGACGATTGGCGGTTTCACGGCCAAGGCAGAGCATGCACCAAACCTCACTCCGCTTGCGGTCGCCAATGACAGGAGCCCCTTCAGCACCGGGTCGCAGGACATGCTGGGCGACCTGACGCCGATCAAGCCGGAGGTCCTGTTCGAGGCCGGCAATATGATGGTCGACCAGGCAGGTTATTGCGACTGGCACCCCGCGGTTTCATTGCTTGGAACCGGCTCGGATGTCGCCGGCGAGCCGCTCGTCCCGTTCTGGGCGACGAGTGCTGCGACTGGCATCGCCGGCAATTTCGTCGGCCGCCTGAAGGCAGCTTTACCCAATCTATGGCCCGAAACGTATCGAGCGCTTGTCGTGCAGTCGGCTGAATGGCCAACACCAATTCGACGGAAGCTGATCGGGACCGGGGCGCACTGGAGGACTGGCAGCAAGGGCGACAAGCAGCGCATTCTGCGCGACGTTGGATTCGGGGTTCCGAACCTGTCCCGGGCGATCGCTTCAGCTCGCAATGATACCACCCTCCTGGCTCAAGCAGAAATCCAGCCTTTCGCCGTCGGACAGGGCGGAACCGCAGTTTTCAACGAAATGCACTTCTATGAGTTGCCCTGGCCGCGCGCTGCACTGCAGGGCCTCGAAAATACCGTCGTGATGATGAAGGTCACCCTTTCCTACTTCATCGAGCCAAACCTGTCCGGTCGCGCCGCGACGCGGCCGGACACCTATCGCTCCTACGGCCTTCGTTTCGAGCTCAAGAAACGGCTGGAGACTGATGACGAGTTCCGCCTGCGCCTTAGTCGACCGGAAGATCAGGCACCAGATATCGAGAACGGAGACCAGCCGGCGGAGAAGGAAAAGCAGGCATCCGAGGCTAGCCACTGGCTTCTGGGGCCAAAGGCAGTACAGGCCGGGTCGCTTCATTGCGATCTCTGGCGCGGGTATGCCGTCGACCTGGCAAGCCACGACCATATCGCAGTCTATCCCGTTAGCGGCTGGTGGAAATCTCATACCGGACAGAAACGGATGACCGACAAGGGCCGTTATTCCTTGGCGATTTCGATCACCGCCGAAGGCCAGGACGTCGATCTCTATTCGGAAATCTCCGCCGAGCTCACAGCGCGGGTCGCGGCAGCAATCGAGGTCGATGCCGCTGGCTGAGCATCCGGTGGGCGATGGCGGATCAGCAGCTGCCTGCCCTAAACCGCGGCTCCACGTTCGTGTCGTCACGGACGATCATGCCCGCTTGAGCGGCGAGCGAAAGGGCAGAGAGCAGTCGGTCGGGCGTCGGCCCGAAGGAACCGCTCACGCGCTTGTGGACCCTGAGCTGTTGGTTTCCACGCGGAACTGAGCCGGTTTTTCCACCGAGAAGTGAGCCACCTCTGAGTATGGTTTTCTGATCAGGCTTTGGTCAAGGGATTGGCCTTTTCTCCTCTCTTCTGAGCTGCTGCGGCCGAGCTGGCCTTGAAGCGGAAGCTGTCGTTTCCTGTTTCCAGGATATGGCAACGGTGGGTCAGGCGATCGAGCAAAGCCGTGGTCATCTTGGCATCACCGAAGACGGTTGCCCATTCGCTGAAGCTGAGGTTGGTCGTGATAATGACGCTGGTGCGCTCGTAGAGCTTGCTTAGCAGGTGGAAGAGCAACGCTCCCCCTGAGGCACTGAACGGAAGGTATCCCAATTCATCGAGGATCAGGAGATCGAGGCGAACGAGGGTCTCAGCGATCTGTCCTGCCTTGCCTTTGGCCTTCTCCTGTTCGAGCGCATTGACCAATTCGATGGTCGAGAAGAAGCGGACCTTCCGGCGGTGATGCTCGATGGCCTGGACCCCAAGGGCAGTCGCGACATGTGTTTTTCCTGTGCCCGGCCCACCGACGAGCACGATATTCTGCGCCCCGTCCATGAACTCGCATCGGTGCAGTTGGCGCACCGTCGCTTCGTTGATTTCGCTGGCGGCGAAGTCGAACCCGGAGATGTCCTTATAGGCTGGGAAGCGAGCAGCCTTCATGTGATAGGCAATCGAGCGAACCTCACGTTCGGCCATCTCGGCTTTCAGCAACTGGGACAGGATCGGCACGGCCGCATCAAAAGCTGGAGCCCCTTGCTCAATCAGGTCTGTGACGGCTTGGGCCATGCCATACATCTTCAGGCTCCGCAGCATGATGACGACGGCGGCACTTGCGGGATCATGACGCATGGCGACCTCCCACGATGCGGACACGCAAGCCATCGTAGCGTTCGACGTTGGCCTTGGGTTCACGCAACAAGGTCAACGCCTGTGGCGTGTCGATGTCAGGGCCGTCAGTCGTCTTCCCATCGATCAGACGATGCAGCAGGTTCAGCACATGCGTCTTGGTCGCGACGCCTTGATCCAGAGCCAGCTCCACAGCCCTGACGACGACCTGTTCGTCGTGATGAAGCACCAGAGCAAGGATATCGGCCATCTCACGATCGCCGCCCAGGCGACGCAGCATCTGGTCCTGCAACTGTCGAAAGGCCAGCGGCAATTCCAGGAATGGCGCACCATTGCGCAAGGCACCGGGCTTGCGCTGAATGACGGCAAGGTAATGCCGCCAGTCGTAAATCGTCCGCGGCGGTTTGTCGTGGCTGCGCTCAATCACCCTCGGATGTTCGCATAGGACATTACCCTCGGCCGCAACGACCAGTCGCTCGGGATAGATTCGCAAGCTGACAGGCCGGTTCGCAAACGATGCAGGCACGCTATAGCGGTTCCGCTCGAAGGTGATCAGGCATGTCGGAGAGACACGTTTGCCCTGCTCGACGAAGCCGTCAAACGCAGCGGGGAGCGCCATCAATGCTGGCTGTTCCGCGGACCAGACGTCCGCGATCGTGCCGGGCAAGGTGCCGTGTGCTGTGTCGCGCCACAGGTCCTGGCAATGCTGTTCCAGCCAGGCATTCAATGCCGCCAGATCAGGAAAGTCCGGCATCTGTTGCCACAGTCGCGGCCGGGCATCCTGGACATTCTTCTCGACTTGCCCCTTCTCCCAACCCGCGGCGGGATTGCAAAACTCAGGCGCAAAGACGTAGTGGTTCGTCATCGCGAGGAAACGGATATTGACCTGTCGCTCCTTGCCACGACCGACGCGATCGACCGCGGTTTTCATGTTATGGGATGGACGCCTCCCTCCGAGGCCTCAGAATGAGGGGCCCAACTAAAGGAGGAAGTCATGACATTCGAATTGCTCGCAATCGATCTTGGAAAGTCGTCATTCCATCTCCACAGCATCGCGTCGGATGGCGCTATCCTGTCGCGGAAGATCAGCCGTTCGAAGTTGGCCGAAACGGTCAAAGCGATAAACCCCAGGATGGTAGCGATGGAAGCCTGCGCCAGCGCTCATCATTGGGGGCGGCAATTCCAGCATGACGGGCGAGAGGTCTTGCTGATCAATCCACGCTTCGTGAAGCCCTTTGTCCGTGGCTCCAAGAACGATGCGGTCGATGCTGCGGCGATTTATGAAGCGGCGACACGTCCAACCATGCGGTTCGTACCGGTCAAGTCGACCGCACAGCAAGACCTTCAGTCACTACATAGAGTTAGGGAGCGTCTGATCGTTCAGCGGACATCGCTGATCAATCATGCCCGCGGCCTTCTTGCCGAGTATGGAATCGTTTTGCCGCAGGGGCCATGGCGGTTTGCTGCTCAGGCACCCTCGGCTGTCGAGAATGCACCTCTTTCCGATCTCGGGCGCGAGCTATTCCTCGAACTCCTTGACCAGCTCACCGATGTGAATGACCGGGTTGCCAGGCTCGACCGGAAGATTAGCGAGATTTGCCGCGAGCGAGAAGATTGCCACCGTCTGTGCGAACTGCCTGGCGTCGGTCCGATCATTGCAACTGCACTGGTGGCCAGCGTTGAGGACGGGCGCCACTTCAAATCGGGGCGAGAACTGGCGGCCTGGATCGGGCTGGTCCCGCGACAATACACGACTGGCGGCAAACCACGCCTCGGCGGAATTGGCCGCCGAGCGAACCACTACCTCCGTCGCCAAATGATCCATGGTGCACGCGCAGTTATCAGCCGACTTGCCAGTCACGAAGATCGCCGATCGCAATGGCTGAAAGAGCTCGTCGCTCGCCGTGGATTTAATAAAGCGATCGTAGCGCTCGCCAACAAGACCGCGCGGGTAGCATGGGCCTTGCTCACACGACAGGAGCGCTATGCCGCAAAATAGTCATTTGCCAATCGTTGCCTGTGAGGCAATGATGAATGCGAGGTAAGAACTGATGGCGTAACGGCACGGACCGCAGCTTCGGATCCTGATTTACGACAAGGCCACAAAGGTCGATCATGTTATGAGGAAAGAGGCAGCGGACTCCCATCAAGGCCAGGAGCGTGATCGCTCCAGCGATAGGCCGGATAGATTCACGCATCCAATGCCGAGTGCCGCCAAATGTTCATCTCGCCCGGGAGGCGTCCATAGATTATCGTAAATGCCGCGACCCGGCACACCGCCAAACACGCGGAACCCGTGCCAATGAGCGTCGAAGAGCATCTCGTGCGTTTGTAGCAAGTAGGCCCTGACCAGAAACGCCCGGCTGTGTGATAGCTTGATATGGGCGACCTGCAGCTTCGTGCGCTCGCCGCCTATCACGGCATAATCTTCGCTCCAATCGAATTGGAACGCTTCGCCTGGGCGGAAGGACAGAGGAATGAATATGCCGCGGCCCGCTGTCTGCTGCTCAGTCCGCCAATCACGAGCGAACGCGGCGACCCTACCATAGGAGCCGGTAAAGCCGAGAGCCATCAGATCGGCATGAAGCTGCTTCAATGTTCGGCGCTGCTTGCGCGACCTCCCGGCCTCGGTCTTCAGCCAGCCAGAGAGTTTGTCGGCAAAAGGATCAAGCTTGCTCGGTCGTTCCGGAACCGTGAACGTCGGCTCGATCGTGCCGGCACTCAAATACTTGGCGATCGTGTTGCGTGACAGCCCCGTGCGCCGGCTGATCTCCCGGATCGACTGCTTCTCGCGCAGCGCCATCCGACGGATGATGTTTAAAAGTCCCATGTGGATCACTCCGTTGCCCCCGTCGCTCACCGCGTTGGGGGAAGGTTCACATGGCTCAATTCTCAATGGAAATTATGCGCCTAACCGGCTCAGTTCTGCGTGGAAACCAACAATCGACCGTTTCGACGCCGGAAGAAAGGTCTTCCTGATGGAGCAGGCGGGAGACTGGTCCAGAATTCGAGATGATCTCACCCAGCATGAGGGATGGATCGCCACCCGCTTCCTTTCCGAAACCGAAACCAGGACGAAGGTCGCACCGGCAAAAAAGGAGAAAAGCCGGAGGAAATCGAGGTTGCCGTTCCCCTCGTTCCGGACTCAGTCTTGATCCAGCGCATTATCGCGGAGTCCGTCGACTCCTATCCGGGCTCATGTGCATGCCCATATAGCCACGATCGTGCTGGGCGACGCTGCGGCAAGCGGAGCGCCTATAGCAAACCGGGCGGATACGCGCCGGTCTGTTTCCCCGGCGATGTCACCAAGGCAATGATCGAGGCGTTCAGGTCGCGGTAGCCCTTAGAGCGGCCGAACTGACTAACGACGGGACCGGGTGATTATCTGCGGAGGGATGCCAGCGGCTGCGCTCTGCTCGTGCCGTTCGGGCAATTCTTCACGCCTTGAAGCGTTCAAGGGCGGTGAGGCGCTTTATCGGAGGATCGGCGTCGGGCCAACGGTAGATTTCGGCGCGCAGATAGCGGAGTTCGGCGTCGAGCATGTCATAGGCGACCTCGACCCACCAGGATTTCGGGCGACCGTCGCTCCCGTCCGACCATCGGTAGCCGCGGGCCTTGAGATAGTCCTTCATCTCGAAGGGGCTGTGCTCGGCAAAGATGCGAACCCGCGAGCGCTGGCTTGCCGCGAAAAGTTCGGCGAACGGTGCATTGCCCTGCTCCGGTCCGCCCTGGGCCAGAACCTCGAGCAGCGCGAAGCAGTCGTCGACGGCGCGGTGTCCGTTATGGAAGTAACCTGCCTGCCCGACAAGGTAGCCAAGCTTCGTTCCTTCGAAACCCCGTGCCGACCAGTCGATTTCGGATACCGAGCAAGCCCACGCCTTCGGCGCGAAAGCCGAGGAAAAGGTTTCGCAGAAGGGGCGGTCGAAGCCGGCATTGTGGGCGATGATCAGATCGGCAGGTTCGATAAGAGCTTGTACCCGTGCAATGTCGATCGTCTGGCCAGCCACCATGGCGTCCGTGATGCCAGTCAAGCGCGTGATGTCGGCGGGAATGGCGACACTCGGTTGCTGCAGCCCACCATAAACACCCGTGACATCACCGATGTTTCCGGCTGCGTCGAAGCTGAAGGCGACGATCCCGATCTCGAGGATTTCGTCCTTGCGGGCGTTGAGGCCTGTCGTCTCCGTGTCGACGATGACACCGCGCAAAGGAAACCCGGGCTGCGGCGCATCCGCGGTGGCGCGAGGCTCCAGTTTCCGCAGAACGCGATAGCGGCCGGTTTCTTCGAGTCGGCGGACCATTTCGATTTCGTCCGCGACGCCTCGCACATCGTGTGTGGACGGAGATTGGGCTTTCGCTTCCGGCTCCCTCACTTCCCCCGTTCCAAACAAGTCGAACTGCTGCTTCATGCCACCTATCTCGCATTGGCTAGCGCGTAACGCCGCGCGCTTGAGGGCTTCTTATAGTGCCTGCAGTGAACATTCGAAACCAGAGGACGTCGACGCCGCAAAGCAGGGCGCGCTTGCTGCCCGAATTCTGAATCAGGTATGGGAGGCGGCATAGTTCTCATGTTAAACCTTGATGGATATAGCACTTAGTGCTATATGAACCGATGTCAGAACGAGTGTTCAAAACGGCGTGGTTCGCCAAGGCGGCAAAGAAGGCGCGCATCTCCGACAAGGCATTGTCGAAGGCAATCAATCAGGTTGCCCTTGGACAGGCCGACGATCTTGGCGGTGGCGTCTTCAAGAAGCGCCTCAACGACAACATGCATCGTTCAATTGTTCTGGCGAAGGCCGGAGAGTTTTGGGTGTTCGCCTATCTCTTCGCCAAGAAGGATCGGGCAAACATCGACGACGACGAGCTCCTGGCGTTCCGGAAACTCGCGGACCTCTACCGCCTCAAGAAGAAAGCTGATCTGGAAGCGGAAATCGAGACCGGTGCACTGTTGGAGATTCACCATGGCGACTAAACGCAAGTTCAAGAGCGATGCGTTCGAGGCAATCCATAGCGCTGTCGAAGGCATGCTTGCGGCTGGGACCATCGACAAGGAAACGATGCGGACCTTCGATGAGGACTGCCTTGTGATCCCGCGGGAACTGTCGCCTGGCGAGATCAAGGCGCTTCGCGAGGATAACCATGTCAGCCAGCCCGTCTTTGCCCGTTATCTGAACACGAGCCAGTCGACGGTTCAAAAATGGGAAACCGGTGCCAAGCGCCCAAGTGGGCCAGCGCTCAAGCTCCTCTCGCTGGTGCAAAAGCACGGGCTGCAGATGCTTGCGTAACTGGATGGGTAGTATTCAAACCTTGAGCAAGTCCGAGCAGACCTATACCAGCCGCACATTCGAATTTCCGGAGCTTCCAGATGACAGAGCAGCTTGCCCGCCAGAGCATAGCGGCATGAACGCTGAACATTGGTACATTTAGCGCTTGATGAGCTTCAAGCATGTGAGCTGGCCTTCCGTCCATCGACGAAATCCTTCACGTACGCCAGATATGCCCCGCGTCGAACCCCGGGGTTAGAATTCGGTTCTCATGCAAGCCACAGCAAACACGAGGCTTCCGCCATCGGATTCCCGGAAAGTTCCGATCCGCATTGAACACGACGCATCAATAGGAGCCTTCCAGCACTTCTTCGCTTTCGACTTCGCCTGTCTCCCCGGATCTGTTTGGGCGGAACGTACGGCCCAGTACCCGACGGGCAGGCTGGAGCGAATCGTAGAAATCGTCTGCTGCAAGGCTCAGACTTTCTGGGGCCAGCGCGTGGTTGACCGCGTCTGCGTCCCACTCCTTATTAAGCTGTTTCGCCAGCGCGAACACGACAGCTCTGCCAACACGCAACATCATGCTTTTCTCAGCTTGGGCTAATGCCGCTTCGCGCATGCCCTCTACATCGGCGACGGAGGCGTAGGAAAGCTCAAGGATATCGCGCATCTCCTTGATGGATGGATAGAGCATGTTTAGGAATAGCTGACCGTTGTCATAGTATCGAGCGGCGCGACCGCGAAGCTGCTTTTCTTCGACCTCTTCGGGTGTCCTAAGAAGGATGATCTCCGGGGCGCGCTCGCGATCCTTCCAAAGGTCCGCAGGCTTCGCGCCCTGTGGGGCAAGGCTCAGGTCGATATGTTTCGTCTTCGGCTTCTCAGACGTTCCGCTCGAACCGTCCGCGGATTTCACGGGTTGGTTGCCCACCCCCTCGTTGGGGTCGACCAGCTCGGAACCCGTCGGTCCCAGGCGCGGAGCCACCCGTCTCACCCGGAGCTCGTCGAGTAGCTTCTGAAGCTCGCTCCTAATGTCGTCGTTCGATGTGCTTTCCGGCGCGAGGCTACGGATGATGTCGATCAACCACTGCGGCCTATGCTGCGCGACGAGCTCTGCGAAATGGGCCGCCTGGACGACATCCTGCTCGCCCGTCCGGTACCGCAGGAATTGGCGATAGCCCTCCGGTAGGACATTGCTGTTCTCGGGCAGCTCGATGTGGACTGAGATGTGTTTCGAGCCAAATGGAATGCCGAACATTGGCGCGTTGATCGCCCAGGCTCTCCCGGTTTTGACGTCGTAGAGCTCGTCCTTGTAGACAACTCCGGCAAGGCTCAGTGCGGATTGGATGGCGCCGCTGATCGACCGATTGTGGCTCGGCGACCTCTCGTATGGTGGATCGTAGAAGTATTGGATCTTGATACCGCCAGCGGCTTCGACCGTTTCCGTGCGCCCGAAGGCTCCTGACGCGGCCCGGGTGGGCAGCGTTTCGAAGGCGCGTGTACCCGCGCCGAGCTTGTGGGTGCCGGACTGCAGCGTTACCTTTACCCGCTCGGGAAGTCTGTAGAAGCGATGGTAAAGGTAAGTCGCAAGCCATTGTGCGTCCACGGCCGGGTCGGAGTTATAAGGATCCCGAGCGGTGTGTTGATCCTCCTCGTTGCCCAGGAGGCGAACTTCCGTCCAATCCGCGTCGAGGTTATATCCTTCTTCCAGCGCAAGCGCGGTGACATCCAGAACCTCTGTGAATGTGCCATCCTCATGGGTGCGCCGCAACCGACCGTAGCGGCCATCACGCTGGCAGAGTATGACTTCGTGCACACGCCCCGCGGTGCAGGACCTGTAGATCATGCCGAGCTTGTTCGACGGAAGCGAAGCGACCTTCGCTCCCATGCCGAAATTTGCGTCGAGACCTTTGGCTTTCCCGATGGATGACGCAAGGTCGCACATGCGGTAGAGTTGAGACGCGTCCATGCCGGGTCCGGTATTCCAGATCGACAGCTTGGGCGTTCCGTTGAAGTCGACCACCCTGAAAATGACCTGACGGCTATCTTCCGGAGCACGCGACGCCGCCTCCAGGGCGTTTTTCGTCAACTCGCGGATCATCATGGTTTTCGGGCACCGCTCGATCGTAGTCGCAACCAGAAAATCGGTGTCGTCGATTTTTATCGGAGTAATATCAGGTGCGTCCATACCAGTTGCAAATCCGAGTTGCTGTTGCAATCATGAATTACTCGCACCCGCCGTTCGACATTGCAACTGGAGGAGGCAAGCTAATATTCCGTTGAGGTAGAAGGCTTGGTGTGGTGCTTTACAATGGAGAATTCTATGTCGAATGCACGACAGCCGGGCAAGGGCAAGCTTGAACATGAGGGAGCAGCGCTAGGCCGAATTCATGCGCAGGCAAATAATCGAAAGGCGCTCGGCTACTGGCTGGGATTTCTGAAGGGTATCTTGGCGAGTAACGATGTCGAAACTGCTGAATTCGAACCGCTAAGTGTGGAGGCAGAGAATTTCCTGAGACTGCTCCATGATCCGGATGCGTACGAACTCATCGAGGACCTGCGCATCTGGAGAAATGAGCCTAGGGAAATTTACGAAATCATCCAGAGCATCGTGGATGTCCGATCCCGTGAGTTTGTCGTTGAAAACGACAAAGACGAAATCAACGAGCTCTACGGGTTTTGTGCCGGCATAGCCTGCGACAATTACATAACGCCGGACGAGGCAGAACGCCTACTGTCGAGGATAGACGAGTATCCGCGCATCCAAACGGATCGGCGGGTGCATGATCTGAGGAATGCTGTGAAGCGTTCCATAGCGGACGGGCGGATTACGCCAGAAGAATCTGACGACATCTGCACCTGGATCACTCATCTGGTTGGCGATAGTGCCATTGACACCGGGATCGCTACATTCGGCAACGTGGGCGTCATCGAGGGTGCGTTGGACGATCACCACGACATCGTCTTCGATCAACGGATGTTCGTTCTTACAGGCAAATTTACGCTCGGCCCACGTAAGGCGATCCAGGGAATGATTTCCGACCGCGGCGGTGAGTTCAAGGGCACCGTATGCCGGAACACGCACTATCTCTGCGTCGCTGCAGAAGCCTCGCGCGACTGGAAACACAGCCACGAAGGCTTGAAGATCATCCGGGCGATTGAATTGCGGGCGGAGGGCCGTGGCCCTCAGGTGGTGCATGAAGGGACATTGGCTCAGGCGTTTGCGCGGTAGCCAACGCGCTTGGCTTGCCCTTACACTTCATCATTGTCTTGCTCGGCCGGTGAAGCTGCTGACAAGTCAGCCCGCCGGCTGAGCAGCCCCGCATCCTCCAGCGCTTCGATGTCCGGCAAGTCGCGTAGCGTCTGCATGCCGAACGCCGTCAAAAACTGCTTCGTCGTGACATAGGTATAGGGCGCTCCCGGCGTCGGACTGCGCGGGCCGAAGGCGAGGAAGTTGGCGTTGCGCAAGCTGGCGATCGTGTCGCGGCTGACTTCCTTGCCAAAAATCTTCGACAGGTCGCCCCGGGTGATCGGCTGGAAGTACGCGATAGCCATCAGCACCATGGCTTCGAAGTCTGACAGCGCCGGCGCCGCACTCCGCGTTGACGCCTGCGACGCCCTAATCGGAACGGCGAAACGCGAACGCGTTCGGTGCTGCCAGCCGCCGGCGACGAAGACGATCTCATAGGGCCGGTCACGGAGTTCTTCCTGCAGGTCGTCGATCAGCAGGTCGATGCTGCAGTCCTTGCCGACGACACGGGCCAGCGTCTCGCGGCCGACCGGCTCAGCCGCGGCAAAGATCACCGCCTCGACGCGCAGCATCCATTCGCGCCAGCGCAAGTCCGGTGGCAGATCCGCCAGTTCCCGATCCAGCAAGCCTTCGTTTGCGTCCTTCGTCCGAGACGTTCGTATTTTACCCGCTGCCTCCGGTTCAGCCATCGTTACAACCCATAGATCCGGAACGCGCTGCGGCCTGACAGTTCCCGCACGGCACCAAAGCCTTCAAGCCGGTCGAACAGCCGGGTCGCCGCCCAGCGCGAGAGACTGCTGCCGGGCGCCGAGGCGGCGACGGCGTCCTGATCAAGAAGCGCTTGGATGACGGCGCCGGCGCCTTTGGTCCGCACTTTCGGCGCGGCGGCGGCAAGCGTCTCGGCGCGGCGGGCGATGTCGCCGGCGGCGCGCAGGGCCGCGCCTGTTGCCTCGACCAGGGCAAGGCAGACGGCGTGGACGAAGGCCGGTTCCCCCGGGCGCACGCGGCCCCTGCCCCCTGATATCTTGAAGGCCGGTCCATAGCGTTCCGCCATCAGCAGCGGCACGGCACAATCCCATTTCAGCAGCGCGGCGATCAGCATGTCGGCCAGCATCCAGGCAAGCGGTTCGGCATCCGAGCGCGCCGCATGGATAGACGTGACCAGGTCCGCCGCGGCAAACGGCGCCGGGCGGCCGGACTGCAGCGCGTCGTCGGCATAATCGACGGCCGCGGTGAGCCGCTCGTCCCAGGAAAGCCCCAACAGATCGGCAAGCTCCGCCACCGCCTTCGAGGAGAAAGCGGGTTTTCGGGCTGAAAACCTTTTGAAGGCTAAAAATACTCGACCGGCCGGACCGGGATCGTCACCGGCGGCCGTCAGCAGAACAGCATCGCGCAACACCGCTTCGTCCTCGCTGCGGCCCATCAGCCGGACCGCGACGGCGGCACATTTGAGGGCCTGACGCGCGCGCCAGCAGCCGGCCCAGACCGGTGCATAGCGAACAAGATCATCGAGTGATTTCAAGGCGATGCCGGCGGCGAAGGCGGCGGCAATCTCGTCCGGCTCGCGGCCGCGCGGCAGGGCCCAGCCGGGCAAGGCAGGGATGAGCGCCGGAGCGGAAACGGGTGGGGCGACAGGCGAATCCATGGCCAACAGCTTAAGCCAGATGTGCGGATTATACCATATTTTTGCGAACTAACCGCACTGCTTGTCTGTTCTAAATAATGATGGATAAGTTTGCATTATCGCTCATTTTGCTCATAATAAACAAATGGCCCAAATCGTCGACGAAAACACCGAAAATCACCCTCAGGAACACGCTGCGGCATGTGACAGCACGGCGGTATCCGCTGATATCTCTGCAACGGAGGTCCCGGGCGGACTACCCACGCCGATTGCGGGCACCAACCTCGGCGAACCGGCGCATCTTCAGGAGCTCACCGACCGCGCCCGCACCTATGTCGAGGCGGCCGCTTCCGCCAACACCCGTCGCGCCTATGCGTCTGACTGGAAGCATTTTACCGCGTGGTGCCGACGTCAATACCTATCCCCCCTGCCCCCGGACCCACAAGTCGTCGGCCTCTACATCACCGCCTGCGCCTCCGGGACGGCGGAACGCGGCAAGAAGCCGAACACGGTTTCGACTATCGAGCGGCGTCTCGCCGCCATCGGCTGGAATTGTTCGCAGCGGGGCATGCCGCTGGATCGCAAGGACCGCGCCGTCGCCACGATCATCGCCGGAATTCGCAACAAACATGCCGCCCCGCCGAGGCAGAAGGAAGCGATCCTGCCGGAAGATTTGATCGCCATGCTGGAAACCATTGAACGAGGGTCCCTACGCGGTCTGCGCGACCGCGCCATGCTGCTGATCGGTTTTGCCGGTGGTCTGCGCCGCTCCGAAATCACCGGGCTCGATCTCGGTCGTGATCAGACGGAAGACGGACGCGGATGGATCGAGATCCTTGATAAGGGCTTGCTGGTGACATTGCGCGGCAAGACCGGCTGGCGTGAGGTAGAGATCGGACGTGGGTCCTCCGATGCCACCTGCCCCCCCACCGCCGTCGAAACCTGGATCAGATTCGCCAAGATCGCCAAGGGCCCCCTCTTCCGCCGGGTGATCGGCCAGGGAAAGAACGTCGGGCCGGACCGCTTGAACGACCAAGAGGTGGCGCGCCTCGTCAAGAAGACGGCGCTCGCGGCAGGCATACGCGGCGATCTGCCCGAGATCGAGCGGGGGCTGAAGTTTTCGGGTCACTCGCTGCGCGCCGGCCTCGCCTCCTCGGCGGAGGTCGATGAGCGACATATCCAGAAGCAGCTTGGCCACTCCTCGGCGGAAATGACTCGGCGCTACCAGCGCCGCCGCGACCGGTTCCGCATCAACCTCACCAAGGCCGCAGGGCTTTAGGGGCCCCTCCCTGCCCCGCGCACAATCCCCTCGGTCCGCATGCTGATGGCGAAGTCGGTGTCTTCTCTTCTCGGGTTTGTTGGCCTGGGATTTGGTTGGGCAATATCCTCCGCCAGACCTGCTTTCTTTCTGAGAGAAGACGTTCGAGCGTGAAACCACCGCTGGGACGTTTTGTTGCCCCTTTGTGATGAGCTCCGCCGTGATGGCGCCAATCACCGGGACGAATTGGAATCCGTGGACGGGTAGCCGGAGGAGTGAACGACGCCGCAAGCGTTCGCATAAGCGCCGATGACGGGACGATGGTCTCCCCTCAGAACCGCCTCTCCCGCCCGGTTCTCAAGATGCGTAGCCGATCGATCTGCGGAAACAGGTTCATCGCCACGCCCGCGAGGCCGGCGCCAACGTCGTCGTTCAGGCAGGCGGATCCGTGGTCTCGTGCCACCATCTAGTCCCCTGACCACACTGCATTGAAAGATCAGGAGTACCAAGCCCGCTCGACGGCATCCGTCCTATCCGCCGCTCGACCGAACCCGAGCAATCACCACGCCCGATTTAATCGTTGTCTCCGTTAAGCTGGTAATGGGAAGAAGGGAGGTCATCGTAGGCATTAACATAGAACGGTCTTTGAGTGTGCATGTCCTGCCGACCGCGGCAGCTTTGCCATCGGCAAAGCAATACCAGCATGGATGAGCTGATCGTGCAGCCGCGAGTGATATAGGCTTAAAGCGTGGCATGAGGTGACCCGTGGCGAAGAGATGTCGCGGTCTGTCAACGCTGGGGTGTCCCCTTGTCGTGGTTGTTCGGGACAGGTCCGCTCTTTGGGCAACACGAGAGGCATGAACTTGTCAGTTTTGCTCGGATCAAGATCAGGTCACCCGCAAGAGCGCACCGCACGCGGCGATGGCGCAGATTGTACGAAAGGTTCAGCATTTGCGGCGGATGCGGCAGAATGCGGGCTACCTTCTTCATGGCCGATCTCGCGGGGTCCCGTAACACCTCATTCCTAATAGATTTCCGCGAAAGGGTCGGCGCTGACGGCAAGCCAAGTTCCTTTCGATTGACGCGTCAATGCAAAACTCCTAGCCCAACGCAACGCAAACTCCCGCCGCGAAAAGCCATTAGAAAAGCGCTTCACCGTAACGACAATCGCTTTCTCCCTTCCCGTCGACGGACCAGCCGCTACTTTGTGCCGCGACGGCAGAACAGCTGTGGCAACCGGCTTGGCGCTATCCGGCATTCCCGATGCTGTCCCTATTGCCGTTTGCCCGTAGCAGGGCCATGAGCATCGGGCCGAGGGAGAATTCGCCGCGCGCGGCCTTACGCGTCAGATCGCGCAGATAGCCGCCCGGCGAACTGATGTGCCCTGCCCTTTCGAGGATGCAGGCGATGGCGACCGCGGCATTTTCAGGCCCCATAACCTCGCAGGCTTCCTGATACGCCGAGGGACTGACCCCCAGCATCGAACGGACCACCACCGCGGCCGTCATCAGGTCCCGCCAGTGCGAAATGGCACCGTCCGGGCCATACATCGCGATATCCGGGCAGGCCCGCAGCACCATGCCCAAGGGGAACGACTTCAGTGGCTCACGCCGACGTTCGTTCTGGATCGCCGGCTTTGCGCCCAGCTCTTTTTCGGAGCGTGGTTCAAATTCATGTAGGGATTCGGTTTTTGAATTCTGTATGTGCTGACGCCTCTCGCCGTCATTGCCATCGCTTTTTTGAGAAAGAAGCAAATCTTCCAGCATGTTGGAGATTTCCTCCTGCAACAGGGACAGTTCGTCGAGGCACCCCGCGAGATCGGACAGCGTCTTTGCGGCACGAAGCCGCGAGACGGCGGCAAGATACTGGTCCTCCACGAACGCCCAATCGCCCCCGGCGCCCTCTTCCATAGCGGCGGAGATCAGCTTGCGGATGTTGCGGCGGGTAATGGTGATCCGCTCCCGGACGATCTTCAGCCGGCGTCGCTCCTCGGCGACCTCCTGTGCCATCTGCGCGAGCTCCTCGGCGCGGGCAAGCAATGGCGCGAGATTGAAGCCATAGGCCGTCTCGATCGCCCCGTCCCTGCCCTTGCGGGCGTAGCGCTTGCCGTTCGGGCTGTCCTGGCGATGGATGAGGCCCGCCTGGACGAGGAGCGCCAGGTTCTCACGGAGCGTCGTGCCGGCAATGCCGTTCGCCCGGGCCGAGAGCTGCGCGTTGGATGGAAAGACGATGAGGTTGTCCCCCTCCTTCAATTCCACCTCGGGATGGAAGGAGAGGAGCGCGTTGAGAACAGCAAGCGCACGGTCCCGCACGCCAAGCAGCGTGCGCGCGTCGCAGGCGTCCCGATAGATCTTCCACTTGTCCGCGGATTTCCCGCTTTTGATTTTGGCCGTCTCGAACTGGCCTTTGACCAGTGCAAGCGTCATCGGCCGCCGCCCGAAGGGCGTCGTCACATATCCACTCTGCATCTTTCTTCACCTTCCAGAAGGCAAAAGAAATCCGCTCACCAAATTCGGTGCCAAAGACTCTTGACTGTGATTCGTGGAAATGCGATTCTCGGACTGCTTAGATCAGAGAGAGGCTTCCACGTGGGCAACCGCTTGGGGGCCTTTTTCTTTTGCGGTTCAGTCTCCTCTGCTTTCTTCGTCCAGGAACTGCGCATAGAGCGCGTCCAGATTGCGTGACAGAAAATCGCCGAAACGCACGGCGTTCTTCGCCTTCATTGAAAGCGAGAAAACCTTCCCGCTGTTCTTGATCTCCGCCACGACCGCGCGGTCCTGCGGCTCCCACTTCGCCTTGCCCGCCGCCGGCTCCGTCTTCTTCACGGTGCGCGCGGAGGTATTAAGCGCGCCGTACAGCGACAGGAAGCGCTCGTCCGAGGGAAGGTCGAGGAAGCCGGGAGCACCGGCGAGTTCACGCGCCTTGCCGAGGCTGGAGGCCTTGCCGACCAGCAGCGACAGCTCCACCCAGCGCTCGCGCCCGATGCCGGGCGTCTCGCCGATGGCGTGGATGACGTCGGTGGGGATGCGCTCGGTCACCGACATCATCTTGGAGACGGCGGCCGCATTGGCGGCAAGCGCTGCCGAGATCACCTCACGGTCGTAGCCGAGATCGTCGAGCCGGCGCGCAAAGAGAGCCCGCTCAATGAACGTCAGGTTTGCGCGGGCGGAGTTCTCCTGCCCCTGGGCGATGACATGGGTACGGTCGTCGATCGTCTTGACGACGGCCTTCACCTTGCGGCCAAGCTCGCGTGCGGCCCGAAGGCGGCGGTGGCCGAAGACCACCTGGTAGCGCCCGGCAAGGCTCGCATGGGGGCGCACGAGAATGGGGGTGTCCTGCCCGCGGCTGCGGATCGCTTCGACGAGCTCGCGGAAATCGTCATTGTCCTGCGCCAGGCGGTCCTGCACGAAGGAATCGTCGATGAGATCGGGATCAAATTCGACGACCGCCTCCCCCTCGAGAAAGCGGTCAGCCTGCCTGGCGAGCTCGTCCAGCGAACGGACGAGCGACTTGCCCGCCCCGCGCATCGGATAGGACGATGGGCTCGCTGTGTCGTCCGTCAGAGTGGCCAAGCCCTCGAGAAGATTCTTCCGCGCCATTCCTTCATTCTCCGATAGGCTTCAGCCTATTGTTTTTCCTTCATTAAACGTCGTTTTTGTCAGCCGACAAATCAACGTCCCCATGCCCGGTGGATGAGATCGGCGATCTCGCCGTTCACCGCGTCCAGCGATTCCAGCGCCCGGTCGTAGGTCGCGCGGTTCATTGATGCGCGCTCAACCTCGTACAAGGTCTGCTTGGTGATGCCGGCATCCGAAACGGCCGTCGACTTCACCATCTGGTTCTTCAGCATGAACTCGTGGAACATGGTCGACATGAAGCCGACCATCTGCGCCTGCGGCACGTCCGTGGGCTCGTAGCGCGTGATGAGGTAGCGATACCAGGAAAGATTGACCTCCGCGCCCGCCGAGCGGATCGGCTTGAGGATGCCGCCGAGCATGAGCAGGAACTGGCCCATGGACATAACGTCCAGCATCTGCGGATGGATCGTGATGAGCACGCTTGTTGCGGCCGTCAGCGCGGTCAGAGTCAGGTAGCCGAGTTGCGGCGGGCAGTCGATCACCACCACGTCGTAGCGGTCGTCCACATCGGCCAGCGCCCGCGAGATGCGGGTAAAGAAGGTGCGCCCCTCGTTCGACGACTTGTCGGCCATGGCGAGCGGGGTGTCGTATTCGTATTCCTGTAGGTCGAGATTGGCCGGGACGATATCCAGCCCCGGGAAGTTCGTCGGCCGGATGATATCGGCCAGCGGCTTGCGCTCGCCGTCGTAGCGGATGGCATCGTAGATCGAAGCGACCTGGTCCAGCTCCGGCTGGAAGCCGTGCAGGGACGAGAGGGACGCTTGCGGGTCGAGGTCGACCGCAAGCACGCGATGCCCCGTGAGGGCGAGATATTGCGCCAGATGCGCCGCGGTCGTCGTCTTGCCGGAGCCGCCCTTGAAATTGACGACGGCGACGACCTGCAGCTTCTCGCCGCTGCGCCGATGAGGCACATACATGCGGCTTTCCGAACGGCCATGCGCATCGAGGTACTGGCGCAGCTCCAGCATCTGCTCGGCGGTGTAGGACCGGCGGCCGGAGGAGGAGGTCTGCGGGGAGGGGCCCTTGCCGTCGAGGTGCAGCTTCTTCAGCGTGCTCTGCGACACCCCGACATAGGCGGCGACCTCCGCCAGCGAGAACGACCGCAGGGTCTTCCTCGCATTCGGCGGGAACCGCTGCACACTGAGCAGATGCAGCTTCTTCGAGATCAGATCGCCCTGTTCGAGGATCTGGTCTTCGAAGTTCATCGGAGCATGCAGCGAAGCGCTCGGATTAGCGTTCATGAACGGTCATTCTCTCAGATAACGATTTTCGGCCGTAAAGAGCCCAATAAGCGTGATTATGAGCGATTCTCTAGGGGGGGCAAGTGGTTTAGGTGGAGGCATCCACCGCTCTTTGCCGCGCCTTGCTCCCAGCGGGCGCTAATACCTTGCCGATACTCTCCTTTCCGCAGCAGGAGAGGGGTGCAGCGGAAGGGTGCAAAAGGGGCACCTTCAGTCTTTCAGGCGGCCCGAACGGATAGAAAGCAGGGACTTTCGCGCGAATCGGTGCGGGCCGCCACCGGATGATCTTCCTGCCGGAGACGAAAGCAAGGCCGGGCGTCGGAAATCGGGGGAGGGGCTTGCACTACATGGCAAGCTCGTGTGCGATGGGCAAAGAAACAGCACATCGACGGGCCGCATGCCATGCCTCTTCAAAACCGCGTGACACCCTTCGGAGATATCCTTGCCATAGAGCAGCGGGGCCTCTTCACCGGCAATCGCGGCATCATCCACGATCCGGCGACGAAGACCCTTCTTGCCCGCCGGTGGACGAGCAAGGCCTGGATCGTCTGCGCCTGCGAATACAAGGGGCAGCGGCGCACCGTGATGGGCGGGCGGAGCTGGACGGAGCTGTTCTTCCTCGACGAAGCCGTCGCGCTTGCCGCGGGCCACCGCCCCTGCTTCTTCTGCCGCAGGCAGGCGGCGGAACGGTTCCGTGCCTGCTGGGCGGTGGAAAGCGGTAAGGCTCCGCCGCGAGCGGGCGAGATGGACACAGTCCTCCACCGGGAGCGACTTGAGGCCGGCCGCAAGCGCCTGCATCCCATTCCCGCCCCGCTTGCGGCGCTTCCGGATGGCACGGTGGTCAGTGTCGGCGCGGAAGCCTTCACGCTCCGGGCCGGCCTCGCCCATCGCTGGACACAAGAAGGATACGCGCCGGCACAACGCCTTCAGCAAGCCGACTGGCTGGTCACGCCGCCGTCGACGCTGTGCGCGCTCCAGTCGGGGTATCGGCCCGTCCTGCATCCATCCACCGCGTGATCGCCTGGAAAGCGCCTATGGCTGGCTGTAGGCGCCGCCGGCGCCGCTGATCGCGGCGAGGAAGCTCGCAACGCCCGCCGAGCGGAGCGGCAGATAGGGCTTTGCCTGCTGGCGGCAAAGCCGCTTCACCAGGCCCACCGCCGTATGGCTGATATGGTCGACGGGGAAAAGGACCGTCGCCGCCTGCCCCACCAGCGCGGGCAGCATCGTCGTGCTGTCCTCCATGCCGCCGTCATGCAGCAGGAGCTCGACATTGCGGCTTTCGGCATAGGCGCGCAGGTGATCGAAGAGATTGGTCCGCCCGCCGACATAGAGAACCGAGCCGGCCGGGGAGGGTGGCGCCACGCCCCTGCCCGCGTGGAGATGCGCGGCGACCGCGCCTCCAGCGCCTCGTTCTCCCGCAGGATCGAATGGGACAGATCCTGCAACTGCTCGAGTTCGCGCTGCAAGGCGTGGCCGCGTTCCTCCGCCTCGGCAAGGCGATGGGCGAGGGCGTCGGCACGGGCGGCTCCGGCATCCTCATCAGCGTAACGCCCGCACTCCCCTGCCCGCGTCGAGCGGCCGGCGGCAATGGCGCTTGCCCGCGCACGCGTGATCCATTCATCGAGCTCGCCAACGCGCTGCTGCAGCCCGGTGCGCTCCGCGGCTGCGGCCTTGAGGCGTGCCTGTTGCCGGCGGCTCCTGTCCTTGTCCGCCTCCAGTTCCCTTTCCAGCCGGGTCAACCGTGCGATGTCGAGGTGGCTGTTGCTGCCGACGAGGTGCGAGAGCATATGGACTTCGCCGAATATCTCGCGGACGAGGGCCGGTGGGCTCGCCGGATGGCTCATCAGCGCCCAGTTGGGGCCGGCAATGTCGCCGCGGTCGAAACTCTCCCGCCAGATCGCGCGAAGCGCCTACTCGCCCGCCTGCCGCGGAAGGCCCCGCATGCTGTTCTCATGGCGCCTGTCGAGTGCCTTTTTGAGAAGCCGGGCGGCCTGGTCGCGCTGACCGGCGAGGCGCACGCCCCGGCCGTGCAAGGCGTGATCCCTCGCCGTGCGCGCATCCTCCTGCCCGGCCCGGATCAGCAATTGGCGCAACTCGCCGGTGGTCAGGCAGGTGCCGATGATCGAGCAATGAAACGTCGATGGGATTTCCCAGGTGCGCAACCGCGGCGCGCCGGATTTCGCCGCGCCGTCTTCCGGCAGGGCGGGGAAGGGCAGGGGCACGGCGAGGGCTGGAGAACGGGGCGGTGCGAGGCGGGGCAGGGTCGGCATGCTTATCCCATTCGGTATATCGTTTTGAATATAACGAATGGAAAGACGACTTCACAAGAAAAATCGGCGGGCCGTGGACGCACCGCTTTTCCAATCCGGGGAAGGGGAGGGGATCGGATTTGCCGCAGCCTCAGGAAGCGGCCGCAGGTGCGGCATCCAGCGCCTTTTGCCGGTCGGCATAGATTCGGGCGAGCCAGGCGCAGACCATGAGCTGGATCTGGTGGAAGAGCATCAGCGGCAGCACGATCACGCCGATCGGCTGCCCGGCGAAGATGACGCTCGCCATCGGCACGCCGCTCGCAAGGCTCTTCTTCGAGCCGCAGAAGACGGCGGTGATGCAATCCTCCCGGCTGAAACCGAGAAGGCGGCCGCAGATGCTCGTGATGACCAGAACCGCGGCGAGCAGCAGGCAGTCGACGAAGACGATGAGCGCAAGGTCCTGCAATGCGAGCCGGTGCCAAATGCTCTCCGTGACGGCCTCGGAGAAGGCGAGATAGACGACCATGAGGATGGAGCCGCGGTCGAAGGGCATCAGCAGCTTCTTGCGGGCGCGCACCCAGTTGCCGATGAAAGGCTGGAGCGCCTGCCCGAGCACGAAGGGCAGGAAGAGTTGCAGCATGATCTTCCAGATCATGTCGAACGAGATGCCTGCCTGTCCGCCCGTCGAGAAGAAGAGCGCCATCAGCGCCGGCGTCAGGAAGATGCCGAGGATATTGGAGGTCGAGGCGGCGCAGATCGCGGCCGGCACGTTGCCGCCCGCAATGGAGGTGAAGGCGATGGACGACTGCACCGTAGACGGCAGGACGCACAGGAAGAGAAGGCCCATATAGACCGGCTGGTCGATGAGCCAGGGCGAGAAGACGCCGAGCCCGAGGCCGAGCAGGGGAAAGAGGCAGAACGTCGCCACGAGGATGAAGAGCTGGAGGCGCCAGTGCAGCACGCCCGCGATCACCACGTCGGTGGAGAGCCGCGCGCCGTGCAGGAAGAAGAGAAGGGCGATCGCGAGATTGGTGGCAACGCCGAACCATTCCGCCGGCCCGCCGGAAATCGGCAGAAGGGAGGCAAGCAGCACGGTCCCGAGAAGGAGGAGCGTGAAGGTATCGGGCAGGAGGCGTTTCATGGTGCTCGATCAGCAGGTCTCGACAGGCCCTGCAATCTAGCTATCCTGTTTTGCGATGCAAACGATAACACTTATCGGGAATTGCGATATGCTCGACCTCGTGCAGTTGCGCAGCTTCGTCATGGTGGCGCAGACGAGAAGCTTCACCCTTTCGGCCGAGCGGCTCAGCCTCGGCCAGTCGACCGTCAGCCAGCACATCCAGCGGCTGGAACGCGCCCTCCGGCGCCGGCTCATCGATCGCGATACCCACGCCGTCCGGCTGACGGCCGACGGCGAGGCGCTGCTGCCTCACGCCCGCCAGCTTCTCTCGCTGGAACGGCAGGCCGTCGCGCATTTCGAAGGGGAGGGGCCGCGCGGCACCTTCCGGCTCGGCATTTCGGAAGACCTCGTCAGCGGGCAATTGCCGGGCCTTCTGGAGGACTTCATCGCCGACTATCCCTCCGTCGACCTCCAGCTCTCCGTGGCGCTCTCCAAGACGCTGGCCGAGATGCAGGATCGCGGCGAACTCGATCTCGTCATGGCCAAGCGCCGCATCGGCGAGCAGCGCGGCCAGGCCATCGTCCGCGAACCGCTCGTCTGGCTGGCCGGCGATCCGGACGCCATGCTCGCCAAGCCGGCGCTGCCGCTGATCGTCTTTCCGCCGCCGAGCCTTACCCGCCTCCTTTTGATGGAAGCGCTGGAGCGCAGCGGAACGCCCTGGCGCATCGTCTGCTCCTGCCAGAGCCTCAGCGGGCTCACCGCGGCGGCGCGCGCGGGCATGGGCGTCCTCGTCCAGCCGCGCAGTCTCGCCCCGGCGGGCCTGCGCGAAATCCCCCCGCCTGCCCTGCCGCTGCTGGAGGATGTGGAATTCGTCCTCGTGACCGCGCTTTCCGCGGACCAGGCCACCGTCTCGGCCTTCGCCCACAAGGTGCGCGAGCGTTTCGGCAAGGGTTTTGCCGGCGTGACGCGGTCCTGACATGCATCAAGGGTGCCGGGTGTCATGCGCGCTGAATCCGCGCCGTCCTTTCCGGCTGAGCCGAAAAAAGAAGACGCCGCGCGATCCAGCGACCGCGCGGCGCTTCAATCCCGGGAAGACGGCTTCACAGAAGGCCGGCGGCCGTCATCAGCTCCACGACCTTCTTGCTGTCGAGCGTCGACGCCTCGACCTTCGGCGCGTCGAGCTCCTTCAGCGGAACCAGCTTGGGGTTGGATTCGCCGGCAACGGCATATTCGAAGGAATCGCCGTCCTTGAGGATCGACTGCCCGCCCTTGCCGGTGACCCACTTGAGGAAGGCCTGCGCCTCCTTCGGGTGCTTGGTGCTCTTGAGCACCGCGCCGCCGGAAATGCTGACGAAGGCGCCCGGATCCTGGTTCCTGAAATAGTGCAGCGCGACGTTGTTGCTGTTCTCGCCGGTCTTCGCCTGATCGCCGAACCAGTAGTAGTGATAGATCACCGCGCCTTCGATCTCGCCGGCATTGACCGCCTTCATGGCGACGCTGTTGCCCTTGTAGGGCGTCGCGCCGTCCTTCAGCGCCGCAAGCCAGGACGCCGTAGTCTCCTCGCCCTTGAGCTGCAGCAGGGCGCCGACGATCGCCTGGAAATCCGCGCCGGCGGGCGCAGCGCCCCAGCGGCCCTTCCAGGCGGGATCGGCAAGGTTGAGCAGCGACTTCGGCAGCTTGTCCTCATTCAGCTTCGTCTTGTCATAGGCAAAGACCGTCGAGCGGGCGGCGATGCCCGTCCACATGCCGTCGGCCGGGCGGTATTCGGCCGGGACCTGGTCGAGCGTTCCCTTGTCGACCGGCGCAAAGCGCCCGGCATTTTCAAGCAGGACCATGGCCGGGGAATTTTCCGTGAGGAACACGTCGGCCGGCGTCAGATCGCCCTCCTGGAGGAGAAGGTTGGCGATCTGCATGTCGCTGCCCTTGCGCACCGTGACCTTGATGCCCGTCTCCTTGGTGAACGCCTCAATCCACGCATTTCCGAGCGCTTCGTGCTGGGCGTTGTAGATGACAATCCCCTCGGACTCCTGCGCCCCGGCACCACAAGCCCCCACGAGGAACAAAGGCAGCGCCATAAATGCAGTCCGGATCAATTTGCTCATGCTCTTCTCCTTGGGCGCCGCCATCACGCGCCGGCGCGGTGCGATACTGGCATAAAAACATGTACATCATAGTCAACTTATTGCGAGGAGCCGTCCTAGCGCGCCGCCTCCCATTACACAAGTGTGCGGCATCACAAACTATTGCGTTTTTGTCAAGAAATCCGTAGGGCAGGGAGCCGGCCTTACACAAGGCGGCATACGATCTTCGTTCCCAGGCGTAAGGATATGGGCCTGTTGCAGGATAACATGGCTGAGGCACTTGATACGGCATGGCCGACTGTGCGTGAAAGGAAGCGCACCCGCGTGCCGCATGCGCCCATGCTCGTCCTTGCAGCGCTAGTGTCGCTGTTTAGTCTCGTGCCCCTCGGCTTCATCGGCTGGGTGACGTACGACGTCGGCTGGGAGACGGTAAAGGCCCTCGTTTTTCGCCCTCGCGTGGGTGAGCTCGTGCTCAACACGATCTATCTCGAGCTAATCGCCATTCCGCTCTGCATAGTCGTCGCGGTCGCTTTGGCGTGGCTGACGGAGCGCTCCGATATCCCCCTGGCCCGTCTGTGGGCGTGGCTCGCCGTGACGCCGCTGGCGGTGCCGGCCTTCGTGCACAGCTACGCTTGGGTGAGCCTGATTCCCAGCATGCACGGGCTGGCAAGCGGGGCCTTCGTTGCCGTCCTGGCCTATTTCCCGTTCCTCTATCTTCCGGTCGTCGCCACGCTGCGCCGGCTCGATCCGGCGGTAGAAGATGCCGCCGCCTCACTTGGTCTTGCGCCAGCAGCCGTATTTTTCCGCGTTGTGCTGCCGCAAATGCGCATTCCCCTTTGCGGCGGCTCGCTGCTGATCAGCCTGCATCTTCTTTCCGAATACGGCCTCTTCGCCATGATCCGGTTCGACACGCTGGCAACCGCAATCGTCGACCAGTTCCAGTCCTCCTATAATAGCCCGGCCGCCAACATGATCGGCGGCGTACTTGTCGGTTGCTGCCTTTTCCTGCTGGCGCTTGAGGTAATCCTGCGCGGCAATGAGCGTTATGCGCGTGTTGGCACCGGCACGGCGCGGCCGGCCGACCGGCAAAAGCTCGGTCGCGCCCGCCTTCTCGCCGTGGTGCTTCCAGCGGCGATGGCCGCACTGACCCTGGGCGTGCCGCTGATCACGCTCGGGCGGTGGCTCTGGCTGGGAGGGATCGCCATTTGGGACAGCGCGGTGACGGGCGCGGTCGTACAGACGCTCGTACTCGGCCTTGCCGGGGGGGTGCTGACGACCATGGCCGCTGTGCCGATGGCCTGGCTGTCGGTGCGCGCACCCGGCCGGCTGCAACGGCTGCTGGAAGCCTGCCACTACTATGTCGGCTCGCTTCCTGGCGTCGTGGTGGCGTTGGCGCTGGTATCGATAACCGTTCGCTTCCTGCTTCCTGTCTACCAGACCTTCGCTATGCTGCTGGCCGGCTATCTTCTCCTGTTCCTGCCTCGCGCACTGGTCGGCCTGCGCGCCAGCGTTGCGCAGGCGCCCGTCGAGCTGGAGCGCGCGGCAATGGCGCTTGGACGCACCCCGAGCCAAGCTGTGCGGCAGGTCACCTTGCGCCTTGCCGCGCCGGGCGCTGCGGCCGGCGTGGCGCTCGTTGCACTCGGCATCACCAACGAGCTGACGGCAACGCTGATGCTCGCACCGAACGGCGTGGAAACGCTCGCAACCCGCTTCTGGTCGTTGACGAGCGAGATCGACTATGTCGCCGCCGCGCCCTATGCGGTGATGATGGTGGTGCTGTCGCTGCCGCTCACCCTTCTTCTCCATGCGCAATCGAAACGGACGGCCGGTCAATGACGCTGCTCGACCTCGAACACATTTCCAAGCGGTACGGTCCTGTGCAGGCGCTCGAGGCCGTGAGCTTCTGCGTACAGGCGGGCAGCCGCGCTGCGGTGGTCGGCCCTTCCGGCTCGGGCAAGACGACGCTGCTGCGCATCATCGCCGGCTTCGAGTTTCCCGACAGCGGCCGCGTGCGCTTGGGCGGCGCATTGCTGGCCGACGGTGCAGCAGGCGTGCCCGCACACCGTCGCGGCATCGGCATCGTCTCGCAGGACGGCGCGCTGTTTCCCCACCTCAGCGTTGCCGATAACATCGCCTTCGGTTTCGAGCGCGGTGCGCCGGATCGGGCAAGGCGCGTCGCCGAGCTTCTCGAAATGGTGGAGCTGGAAGACGCCATGGCGACGCGGCGGCCGCACCAGCTGTCCGGCGGACAACAGCAGCGCGTGGCGCTCGCCCGCGCGCTCGGCCGTCGGCCGCGCCTGATGCTGCTCGACGAGCCGTTTTCCGCGCTCGATACGGGCCTTCGTGAAAACATGCGCAAGGCCGTCACACGTGTGCTTCAGGCAGCCGGCATCACGGCAATCCTCGTTACCCATGACCAGTCCGAGGCGCTTTCCTTCGCCGATCAGGTAGCGGTACTGCGCGAGGGGCGGCTGGTCCAGTCGGGCTCACCGCAGATGCTCTACCAGCATCCGCGCGACCGCGAGACGGCGCTGTTCCTCGGCGATGCGGTGCTGCTGCCTGCCTTCATCCGCGACGGCGTCGCCGACTGCGCGCTGGGACATGTTGCGGTGGAGGGAAACCATGCCGGCAAGGCGGAAATCATGCTCCGGCCCGAACAGATCCGGGTCATCGCCGACAGCGCCTCGCCGCGCAACGGCGGGCGCGTGGTGGACGTGCAGTTCGGCGGCGCCGTCTGCACGGTGGCGGTGGCGCTCGCCGACGTCGCCCTGCCGCCGATCCTCATCAAGACGTCAAGCGTCGCACTTCCGGCGCCGGGCGACCTGGTGCGCCTCGACGTCGCCGGCAGGGCGCATGTCTTCGCCTGATGGCCGCCGTCAGGCGGCCGCGCCCGGCAGGTAGGGCATGACCTCCATCGCGCCGCGATAGATCATGTCGAGCGCGACATAGAGGATGATCGCAAGGCCGACATAGGCGATCCAGCGGTGCTTGCTGAGCAGGCGCGCGATGAAGTTGGCCGCAATGCCCATCAGCGCGATGGAGAGCACAAGGCCGAGGATCAGCACGCTCGGATGCTCGCGCGCGGCGCCCGCCACGGCAAGCACGTTGTCGAGCGACATGGACACGTCGGCGACGACGATCTGGGTTGCAGCCTGGAAGAAGGTCTTCTTCGGCGCGTTCTCGACATCGACGCCGCTCTCGTCCTCATGGCCGGTGGCCCGCAGCTCGCGCCACATCTTCCAGCACACCCACAGCAGCAGGAGGCCGCCGGCGAGCAGGAGGCCGATGATGGCGAGGAGATGCACGGCGACCGTGGCGAAGAGGATACGCAGCACAGTGGCGGCGATGATGCCGACGAAGATCGCCTTCTTGCGCTGCGCGGGATCGAGCCCCGCGGCGGCGAGGCCAATGACCACCGCATTGTCCCCCGCAAGGACCAGGTCGATCGCAATCACCTGCAGGAGCGCCGTCAGGCCGGCCGCTGTCAGAATTTCCATGATGTCCCACCTTCGCTATGCTGTCTGCCGGCGCCGCGCGTCGCGGCCCGAATACTCTCCGCCAGAATGACCCGCCGGACGCGGCGGCCCGCCGCCATCCCGGCCTTCCGACCAGTACAGCGTCCGCTTTGCCTTTTGCAAGGCCGCGCTGCACTTCTTCAGGCGGTTCGGCGGAATCCTTCGCTGGCGGCCAGCAGGCCGCGCGTATAGTCCTGCGTCACCCGGCGCGCGGCAAGGTCCGCGGCGGTCAACTGCTCGACCGCCCGCCCGTTCTGCATGACCATCAGCCGGTCGCACATATGGGTGACGACGGCAAGGTCGTGGCTGACCATGACGAAGGTGAGCCCGCGCGCCGCGCGGAGCTGTTCGAGCAGGTTCAGCACCTCCGCCTGCACCGAGGCGTCGAGCGCCGAGGTCGGCTCGTCGAGGAGAAGGATGGACGGCTCGAGGATCAGCGCGCGGGCGATCGCCACGCGTTGGCGCTGGCCGCCGGAGAGCTGGTGCGAATAGCGGAAGCGGAAGCCCGCGCCGAGGCCCACCTCGTCGAGCGCGCGCACGATGCGGCTTTCCGTATCGTCAAAACCGTGGATAGCGAGCGGCTCCAGCAGCAGCCGGTCGACCGTCTGGCGCGGATGTAGCGAGCCGTAGGGGTCCTGGAACACCATCTGCACCGTGCGGTAGAAGGCCTTGTCGCGCCTGTCGCCCAGCACCTTGCCGCCGACCGCGATAGTGCCGCCGGTAACGGGCGCGAGCCCCGCCACGGCGCGAAGCAGGGTCGACTTGCCCGAGCCGGACTCACCGACGAGGCCGAAGGATTCGCCCGGCGCGACGGATAGGCTGACATCCTCCACCGCGACGAAATCGTCGAAGGCGACGCGAAGGCCGTCGATGGCGAGAGCCGGCGTCATTCTTTCCACTCCGCTTTGCGTTCGAGCACGGGCAGGGGATGCCGGTCCGCGCCGATTTCGGGCATGCAGTTGAGAAGGCCCCGCGTATAGGGATGCTCGGCCTCGGCGAGGCGTGCGGCCGGCAGTTCCTCGACGATGCGGCCGGCATACATGACGATGACGCGGTCGCAGAAGGAGGAGACGAGGCGCAGGTCGTGCGAGATGAAGATGAGCCCCATGCCGCGCTCGGCCACCAGCCGGTTGAGGATGGCCAGCACTTCGAGCTGCACGGTCACGTCGAGGGCCGAGGTCGGTTCGTCGGCGATCAGGAGCTCGGGGCCGGCGACCAGCATCATGGCGATCATCGCGCGCTGGCCCATGCCGCCGGAAACCTCGTGCGGGTAGAGGTCGAAGACGCGCTCGGGATCGCGGATCTGCACGGCGGCGAGCATGTCGAGCGCGCATTTGCGGGCCTCCGCCTTGCTCACCGGCTCATGCGCGCGCAGGGTCTCGACGATCTGCCGGCCGATGGTCATCACCGGGTTCAGCGAATATTTCGGGTCCTGCAGCACCATGGCGATGCGCTTGCCGCGCAGCGCCCGCCGCTCGGCCTTCGAGGCCTTCAGAAGGTCGATGCCGTTGAAATCGAGCCGCCTGGCCTCGATCACGCCGTGCTCGGGCGTCAGGCCCATGATGGCGCGGCCGGTCTGCGACTTGCCGGAGCCGCTCTCGCCGACGATGCCGAGGCGTTCGCGGCCGAGCGTGAAGGAGACGCCGCGCACAGCCTCGATGACGCCGGTGCGGGTGGGGAAGGTGACGCGCAGGTCCTCGACGGTCAGAAGCGCGCTCACTGGCCGCTTCCCCGTGGATCGAGCGCATCGCGAAGCCCGTCGCCGAGCAGGTTGAAGCCGAGGCTGACGATGAGGATGGCAAAGCCCGGCATGGCGGCGACCCACCACTGGTCGAGGATGAAGCGGCGCCCGGAGGCGATCATCGCGCCCCATTCGGGCAGCGGCGGCTGCGCGCCGAGGCCGAGGAAACCGAGGCCGGCAGCCGTGAGGATGATGCCGGCCATGTCGAGCGTCACGCGCACGATGAGCGAGGAGATGCAGAGCGGCATGATATGGCGCAGCACGATGCGCCACGGGGAGGCGCCCATCAGCCGCACGGCGAGGATATAGTCGGAATTGCGCACGGTCAGCGTCTCGGCCCGCGCGATGCGCGCATAGGGCGGCCAGGAGGTGATGGCGATGGCGATGATGGCATTGCCGATGCCGGGGCCGAGCGCGGCGACGAAGGCGAGGGCCAGCACGAGCTTGGGGAAGGCGAGGAAGATATCGGTGACGCGCATCAGCACCGCATCCACCCAGCCGCCCGCATAGCCGGCGACCGTGCCGACGAGAAGGCCGATGGGCGCGGCGATGACCGCCACCAGCACGACCACCTGGAGCGTGAGGCGCGAGCCGTAGATGAGGCGCGAGAGGATGTCACGGCCCTGGTCGTCCGTGCCGAGCCAGTGGCCCGGCCCCGGCGTCATCAGGCGCGCATTGGCAAGGTCGCCGACATAGGGCGAATGCGGCGCAAGCACGGGCGCGAAGACGGCAAGGACGATCAGCCCGAGAATGATCGCAAGGCCGATGACGGCGAGCCGGTTGGCGGTGAAGCGCCGCCAGGCGACATAGGCGCGGCCGAGCCGGGCCTGCAGGCGTGATTGCGGCCGGTCGGTCAGGAGCCATTCGCGGCGGGTCATGGCGGTCTCGCTCATCGTGTCCTCGTCCTCGGGTCGAGCATGCGGTAGAGCACGTCGGAAAGCAGGTTGATGGCGATGAAGACGGAACCGATGACGATGGTGCCGCCGAGCACCGCGTTCATGTCGGCGTTTTGCAGGGAATTTGTGATGTAGAGGCCGAGGCCCGGCCAGGCGAAGACGGTCTCCGTCAGCACCGAGCCCTCCAGCAGGCCCGCATAGGAAAGCGCGATCACCGTGACGAGCGGCACGGCGGCATTACGCAGCGCATGACCCCAGATGATACGGGTTTCCGAAAGCCCCTTGGCGCGCGCCGCGACGATATATTCCTGCCCCAGCTCGTTCAGCATGAAGGAGCGCGTCATGCGGCTGACATAGGCCATGGAGAAATAGCCGAGCAGCGAGGCCGGCAGGATGATGTGCGAGAGGACGTCGCGGAAGACGGCCCAGTCACGGGCAAGGATCGCATCGAGGAGATAGAAACCCGTGATCGGCGTGAAGGTGTATTCGAACACCACGTCGATGCGGCCGGGGCCGGAGGTCCAGCCAAGGCGGGCATAGAAGACGAGAAGCGCCAGAAGCCCGAGCCAGAAGATCGGTACCGAATAGCCGATGAGGCCGACGATGCGCACCACCTGGTCGGCGACGCTGCCGCGCTTGACGGCCGCCAGGACGCCGAGCGGAATGCCGATCACCGCGCCGATGACCGTGCCGACCGTCGCAAGCTCCATGGTCGCGGGGAAGACGCGGCGGATATCGGTCATCACCGGGTTGGTGGTGAGGACGGACGTGCCGAAATTGCCCTGCAGCACGCCTTTCAGGTAGAGCCAGAACTGCTGGTAGTAGGGCAGGTCCAGCCCCATCTCCAGCCGCACGCGCTCGACGACGCGCGCCGGCGCGCGGTCGCCGACGATCGCCAGCACCGGGTCGATCGGCACCACGCGGCCGATGAAGAAGGTGACGGCGACGAGGCCGAGATAGGTGGTGGCCACGACCAGCAGGAAGCCGGCCACCGCCTTCAGCCTCGCCCGGGCGCGCCGGTTCGCGCGCCCTGTCGGCCTATTCGCTTCATTCATGCTCAAGGATCCGATCCTTCAGGTCAGTCCTTGGAGACGGGCGCGAGCGGGTTCGAATCGAAGCTCGGCCCCAGCTTGTAGCCCTTGACGTTGCCCCGAACGCCCGCGACCTCGATCTGCTGGTAGAGCATGACGAAGGGGCTGGTTTCGAGCGCTTCCTGCTGGAGCTTCTTGTAGAGCTCGGCGCGCTTGTCGGAATCGCGCTCGAGGAGGGCGGCCTTGACCTGCTCCGTCAGCTCCGGAATGTCCCAGGCGTTGCGCCAGGCGAGCGTCTTGAGGGAGGCGTCGTCGCCGTTGTCCGGGTTCGAGGTGAAGGCTTCCGCGTTTGAGTTCGGGTCCCAGTAGTCCATGCCCCACTGACCGATATACAGGTCGTGGTTGCGGGCGCGGTATTTGGTGAGCGTCTGCTTGCCGTCGCCGGGGATGATCTCGATCTTGACGCCGGCCTGCGCGGCGGTCTGCTGGAAGGATTCGGCAATGCCGGTCACGGGCTGCGTGTTGCGCACGTCGAAGGTCACGGAGAAGCCGTCCTTGAGGCCTGCCTTTTCCAGCAGTTCCTTCGCCTTGGCGACGTCGAACTTGTAGGGGTTCTCCTCCAGCGCGCCAAGCACGCCCTTGGCCTGATAGGTCTGGCGGATCTCGCCCACGCCCTTGAGCAGGGTGGAGCCGATCGCGTCGTAGTCGACGAGGTACTTGAAGGCCTCGCGCACTTCGGGCTTGGCCAGGTTCTCGTTCTTCTGGTTGAGGCTGATATAGTAAACGGTGCCCTTCGCGGCGCTGGCGGTCGTCAGGTCAGGGTTTTTGGATACGGCCTCCAGGTCGCCCGGCTCGAGGTTGCGCGCGACATCGACGTCACCGGCTTCCAGCATCAGGCGCTGGGTCGCGCTTTCCTTGACGTGGCGATAGATGACGCGGGCGAGCGCCGGCTTGTCGCCGTAGTAGTTCTCGTTACGCTCCATGACGACGATCTCGTTGGCGCGCCAGTCGCGGATCGAGAACGGGCCGGAGCCGGCATAGTGGGTCTTCATCCACGCATAGCCGAAATCGGTGTCGTACTTGTATTCGTCGTTCGGCGTGGTGGCCTCGGCGTGCTCCATCACCAGTTTCTTGTCGAGCACGGCGCCGACGGTGGCGGTGAGGCAGTTGAGCACGAAGCTCGGCGCGTAGGCCTTGTCGACGGTGAAGACGAAGGTGGTGTCGTCCACGGCCTTGGCCTTTTCCGCGACATTGTCGCCCGTCAGGCCGAACTGGGTGAGGATGAAGGCGGGGCTCTTGTCGAGCTTGACGACGCGCTCGAAGGACCAGGCGACGTCCTCGGCGGTGATGGGGTTGCCGGAGGCGAACTTGATGCCGGGCTTCAGCTTGAACGTATAGGTCAGGCCGTCGTCGGAGACGGTCCAGCTGTCGGCGATGCCGCCCTTGACCTTGGTGGTGTCGTTGATGTCGAGGCGCACCAGCATGTCGTAGGCGTTGCCGATGAACTCAGCTGGCGACAGCTCGAAGGATTCGGCCGGGTCCAGCGTGATCGTGTCGTCGATGGCCCAGGCCTCGACCAGCGTGTCGGCCGGCGTTTCCGCGAAGGCCGGCGCCATGCCGCCGGAAACCAGCAGCAGCGAGAAGGCAGCCCCCGCCAGCAGCGGACGCATGCGCATGGTGATGTTTTCGCTCTTCATGAAAGTTCCCCGTTCCATCGTGATTGTTCTGTTTTGAAATTCAATCACGAGAGTGCGGGTAAAGACAATCCCCCTTTGAATTCATCCCCTTCGCAAGCAAAGGCGCATATAGAGGGCCGTTTCAGGCGCGGCTCCGGCCGGCGAGCCAGAAGCAGGCCTGCGCGAGCAACCCCGCGCCGAGAAGGACGCTACCGGCCGCCAGCATCGGGTTGCCGCCGAGCCCGCCGAGCGCCGTGCAGGCCGCGCCGATCGCCATCTGCGCGGCGCCGTAGAGGCCGGAGGCCGAGCCAGCGGCCTGCGGATTGACGCCGAGCGCCTCCGTCAGCGCGGCAGGGGAGGCGAAACCCGCGCCGAAGCTGAAGAACAGCATGGGCACGACCGCGAAGGCCGCGTTCGGCGGGCCGGCGAACGCGGCGGCGAAGAAGACTGCGGCCGCCAGGCAGCTCACGATATTGCCCATGACCATCACCCGCGTCGTCGGCATGCGGCTGACGGCGCGGCTGGCGGCAAGGCTGCCGAACCAGATGCCGGCGACGTTGATGGCGAGATATACGCCCACCTCGTAGGTCGGCAGGTGCAACTGGTCGACGAAGATGAAGGGCGCCGCGCCGATATAGGCATAGAGCGCGGTCGTGGCGCAGCCGCCGCCGATCGTGTAGCCGAGGAAGGGGCGCGAGCGCAGCAGGGCGAGATAGTGGCGGGCGACCTGCCGCACGTCGTTGCCCGGCTGCGCCGGTCCCTCCTTGAGCAGCCCGTGGATCAGCACGAGGTTGGCAAGGCCGAGCACGGTGAGCGCCACGAAGATGGAGCGCCAGCCGGTGGTTTCGGCAAGCGCGCTGCCGAGCAGCGGCGCAAGGCCCGGGCCGGCCATCGTCATCAGGTTCATCAGCGAGAGCTTGCGCGCGGCCTCGGCGCCCGAGGCCCCGTCCCGCACGATCGCCCGGCCGAGCACGAGGCCCGCACACCCGCCGAGCGCCTGGAACAGGCGGGCGACGATGAGGATACCGATGGTCGGCGCAAAGAAGCAGGCCGCGCTTGCCGCCGTGTAGAGCACCATGCCGGCGACCAGAACCGGGCGGCGGCCGTAGCGGTCGGAAATCGGGCCGTAGCCGAGCTGGCCAACGGCAAGGCCGACGATATAGGTGCTGAGCGTGAGCTGCGTGGCATGGGTCGGCGCGCCGAGCGCCTTGGCGGCAACGGGGAGCGCCGGCACGAAGATGTGCATCGCCAGCGTCCCGCTGAGCGTGATGAGCGCCAATAGCCAGAGCGGCGTGCGGACGGTGCCGGCCCGCGGGCCGCCATGGCTCGAAACGATGGTCATGATCTTCTGTCACCTTCGTTTGCCGCCACCAGGCGGCGGCAGACCGCCACGAGGACGCGGCGCGCCGCATCGGCATCGCCCGAAGGCAGGCCTTCCAGCACCTCACGCTCGACATCCTCGGAAACGCTCTCCACCTGGCGCACCAGCGACAGTCCCGCCGGGGTGACACTGATCGCCTTGGCGCGGCGATCCTCATCGTCCGGCCGCTGCTCGATGAGGCCGGCCGCGTCGAGATTGCCGAGGATGCGAACCATGGAGGAAGTATCGAGCGTGAGCACGGCGGCAAGGTCCTTCTGCCGCATGGGCTTTCCCGCCTGCGCGAGCCGCAGGAGCGGCAGCCACGTCGCCTCCGTCAGCCCGAAGGCCTGGAGGCGCGCATCCACCGCCCGCCGCCATTGCCGGGCGGCGAGGCTGACGAGCGCGCCGAAGCGGCTGGTCGAAAGGGTATCGTCGATATCGGCGGTCATGCTGCCCGGGGCTCGATTGTTTGCATGTCAACTAAATAGATGGCATACAAACTAATTGCAAGCCGGATCGTGCAACCGCCGCTCAGGCCGGGGAGAAAAGGGAGAGGAGGGGAGGCGTCAGCCCGCCAGCAGGCGCCAGGCTACATAGAGTCCGATGAGGACGACGGCGACGGCGGCGAGAATGAGCCCCAGGCGCTTTTCGATGAAGGCCTGGATCGTCACGCCGTAACGCTTCAGCAGGAAGGCCAGAAGATAGAAGCGCAGGCCCCGGGCAATGACGGCGGACACCACGAAATGCCAGAGCTTCACATGCGCGACGCCGGCAAGGATCGTCACCACCTTGATCGGCGGCAGGTGCGCGAGACCGGAAGTGACGAGCAGCAGGTTGAGCTCTTCCTCCCCGACATGGGATTTCAACTGCTCGAACGTATCCAGCTTGCCATAGAAGGCGAGGATCGGCTTGGCGATGCTTTCATAGGCATAGAAGCCGAGCATCCAGCCGGCGATGCCGCCCGCCACGGACGCCGCCGTCGCGACGAACGCATAGCGGTAGACCCGCTCCGGCCGCGCCAGCGCCATGGGCAGAAAGAGGACGTCCGCCGGAACGAGGAAGATGGAGCTTTCGACGAAGGCGATGAGCGCAAGCCAGGCTTCCGCCGCCTTGCGGCCTGCCAGCGACAGCGTCCAGGCATAGAGTTTTCGTAGCATGAAGTCTGCGCCCTGCGGAAAGCCGGATGGCGGCAGGCCCGGGCGGGCGCCGCCCGGGTGAGGTATATCGTTCGCCGGCCGAACTCAACCCTACTTCGCCATATCGCGCCTGAGCTCTTCCATGGCGCGGCGCATGCCGTGGAGCTGGTCCATCAGGTGCAGGATCACGTCGATCCCCGCATCGTTCGCGCCGATCCGCGACTGCAGCTCCCGGATCAGCCGGACCCGCGCAACGTCGATCTCCTCGAAGAACACACCCGACGCCGTCCGCTGCGGCACAAGCCATTCCTGCTCGATCCACAGCTCCAGGACCTTCACCTGCAGGCCCGACGTCTTCAGGAACGTCTGCTTGTCCATCCTCATCGTCAGCCCTCCTTGCGCGGGTCGAACGCCTTGCCCTTCGCCCAGCCCGAAACGAACGCCTCGAGCTCCGCATCCGGCGGGCTCGGCAGCACCACCTTCAGCTTCACGAACTGGTCGCCGGACCCGCCGCCGCGCTTCGGCGCACCCTTGCCCTTCAGCCGCAGCACCGTGCCCGTGTTCGACCCCTTCGGCACCGCCATCGTCACCGCCCCCGTCGCCGTCGGAACCCGGATGCGACCGCCAAGCACCGCCTCGCTCAGCGAGACGGCAAGCTCGATCGTGATGTCGTCGCCCTCCCGTTCGAAGCGCGGGTCGGGCAGCACCTCCACCTCGATCAGCGCATCGCCCGCTCCCCCGGTTCCCGCGCCCGGCGCGCCCTTGCCCTTCAGCCGCAGCGTCTGGCCGCTGACGAGGCCCGGCGGGATCTTCACGTCCAGCGTCCCGCCGTCCGGCAGCGTGATGCGCTTGCTCGCACCGGCGATCGATTCGGAAAAGTCGATCGCCAGCCGGTAGTGCAGGTCCTGCCCGCGCCGGTTGGCCTGCGCCCGCTGGCCGCGCCGCAGGAGGTCGGCGAAGATGTCGTCGCTGTCCATGAAGTCGGAGAAGCCCGACGCATTGGCATAGGGATGGCCGGTATCGGCGCCGGCATAGTCGCGGTAGTAGTTCTGGCGCGGCGGCGGCCGCTCGGCGCCCGACGCGTCGATCTCGCCGGCGTCGAAGCGCCTGCGCTTGTCGGCGTCGCCAAGAAGGTCGTAGGCGGCCGCCACCTCCTTGAACTTCTCCTCCGCCGACTTGTCGCCCGGATTGAGGTCGGGGTGCAGCTTCTTGGCAAGCTTGCGGTAGGCACTCTGGATCTCGGCCGGCGAGGCGCTCGCCGAAACACCAAGAACCTCATACGGATTGCTCACGGGTACGCTCCGGTTGGAATTGACTTCGTCATTATATGAGGTCGGAGCCCGCCTTCGGCAACGGGCACCCCTTACGCGTTCGCCTCCCGCGCCTCCTGCAGCCGCATCAGGATATCGATGAGGCGAGGGGCCATTTCTCGGATCTCGGTGAGGTGGATGGCGGTCAGCCGTTCGAGCACGTCGTCGGCCTTGTCGGTCAGCTCCAGCGTCTGGCGGCGGCGATCGGCCGGATCGGTGCGGCGGCGCACATAGCCGGCGGCGACCAGCCGGCCGACCAGTTCCGTCGCCGAATGGGGCGCGATCAGCAGGCGCTCGGCGAGCTTGCCCACCGTCATGGCCTCGCCCTCCCGATAGCCGCGGATCGCCAGCAGGGCCTGGTGCTGCTGGGGCGGCAGCCCCTCGCCATGGGCCGCCGACGTGCTGAAATCCATGAACCGCCGCAGCGTGAAGCGCAGGTTGGACAGGGCTTCGTAGTCGGCATCGGTCAGTTTTTCCTTCGGCATTCCCCCATCCCTGCTTTCCGTGGCCCGTGCAACCAGCCTTACCCCATTGCGCCGCGAAGGTGTAGGCCGGCCCGATGTCGTCGCTTGGGCACGGCACCTGTTGATTTATATCGCAGTACGATATATTGGCGGCCTCCACCAGAACGCCAGCGACAGGACGCAGCATGCCGCAACACAAAAGCCCTCATCGGCCGCACGACTTCACCGGGGGCCTTGCCCGGCGCGAGGCCGGAGACTTCACGACGGACAGGCGCGTCCTCGCGCTGATCGGCATGGCGCTGATCATCGGCACCGCCGGCGCTTTCTCGGCCCGGCTGCTGCTGGATCTCATCGCGCTTGTCACCAACCTCGCCTGGTTCGGACAGTTCAGCATCGGCCCGGCCACGCCCGGCGAAGCCCACCGCTCGCTGTGGATGGTCGCGGTGCCTACCGTCGGCGGCCTCATGATCGGCCTGATGGCCCGCTACGGGTCGGAGAAAATCCGCGGCCACGGCATCCCCGAGGCCATCGAGGCAATCCTCATCGGCGGCAGCCGCATGTCGCCGAAGGTCGCCGTGCTGAAGCCGCTCTCCTCGGCGATCTCCATCGGCACCGGCGGCCCCTACGGCGCGGAAGGCCCGATCATCATGACGGGCGGGGCCATTGGCTCGCTCTTTGCCCAGTATTTCCACCTGAGCTCGGCCGAGCGCAAGACGCTGCTGGTCGCCGGCGCCGCGTCGGGCATGACGGCGATCTTCAGTTCGCCGATCGCCGCCGTGACGCTCGCCGTCGAACTCCTGCTCTTCGAATGGAAGCCGCGCAGCTTCATTCCGGTCGCCGTCGCGGCCTGCGTGTCGGCCTGCTGGCGCCCCTTCCTGTTCGGCAGCGGCGCGCTGTTCCCCAAGCAGTTCCACATGGACCTGCCCTGGTGGGTCATCGGCCTCTGCGCGCTGATGGGCATCGTCACCGGCCTGCAGTCCGGCCTCTTCACCGCGCTGCTCTACAAGATCGAGGACACCTTCGAGGCGCTGCCCATCCATTGGATGTGGTGGCCGGCCATCGGCGGCGCCATCGTCGGCCTCGGCGGCCTGATCGAGCCGCGCGTGCTCGGCGTCGGCTACGACATCATCGACGGCCTGCTGAACAGCCGGCTGCTGCCGCAGGCGGTGCTGACGATCCTCGTGGTCAAGGCCTCCGTCTGGCTCGTCTCGCTCTCCTCCGGCACCTCGGGGGGCGTGCTTGCGCCGCTCCTCATCTTCGGCGGGGCGCTCGGCTGGCTGATCGGCCTCGTCTTGCCCGGCGACCCGGGCTTCTGGGCGCTGCTCGGCATGGCCGCCATGATGGGCGGGACGATGCGCGCGCCGCTGACCGGCACGTTCTTCGCGATGGAGCTGACCGGCGACGTCTCGATCCTGATGCCGCTTCTGGCGGCGACGGTCTCGGCCTATGCCGTAACCGTTCTCCTCCTGCGCCGGTCGATCCTCACGGAAAAGATCGCCCGCCGCGGCCAGCACATCACCCGCGAATACGGCATCGATCCCTTCGAATACACGCGGGCGCGCGACATCATGATCGGCGAGGTCGACACGCTGCCGGCCGACATGACGGTCGAGGCGGCCTCCGCCTTCTTCGCCGAGACGGCGCGCACGCACCGCGTGTATCCGGTCGTCGATGCGGACGGGCTGGTCAAGGGCCTCGTCTCGCGCGGCGACGCGCTGCGCTGGCAGCAGGACCGGACGCCGGACAAGCAGACCCTCGACGATCACGTCTCCGACACGTCGGTGCCCGTCGCCCATCCCGACGACACGATCGGCTACGTCGCCGACCTGATGCTCGCCGCCGATGTCGGCCGCATCCCGATCGTCGATCCGCAGACGGGACGCCTGCAGGGCCTCCTGGCCCGCAAGGACCTGCTGCGGCTTCGCCATGCGGCCAATGCGCTGGAAAACGAGCGGAAGCCCTATCTCGGGCCGAAAAAGGCGGAAGCCGGCAAGGCCGGCTGAGCGGCGCTGCCGCGGCGGCCAGGGCCGCCGCGCTTCTCAGCGCGGGAGCACGGAGCCCTGCGCGGGGGACTGGCCGGCCGGCTCCGTGTTGAACCCGGAATCCACCTGGCTCATCCACTGGCGGGCATGGTCGAAGAGCAGCGCGAAATCGTAGCGCCATTCGAGGAGAAGAAGCTGCCATGCATTGCCGTCGAGGCTGCCCAGCCGCTCGTCGAGCTTGCTCTTCAGCGCCGCCATCTGCCCCGAGGGGGATGTGGCGGCGGCCTCCGGCCCGTGCGCCTGCGGGCGCGCGGCAAGCTGGAGTTGGCGGTCCAGTTCGAGAAGCTCGGCTTTCAGGCTTTCCAGGTTTTCGGACATGGCTTCGGGTCTCCATCCAGGACCGCGATTATATCGTATAACGATATAATTTCAAGCTGGCCGCGCAGGCCCGGAACCGGACCGCATTGCAAGCGATTGTGCTTTGCACCATATTCCCGCTCACCAAGCAGATCGCAGGGATCCATTCCATGACATCGTTGCACGCCGCCGCCGGCGACAAACCCGAACTGCGCAAGTTCCTTGTGCTGCTTCTCGGCTCGATCGGTGTCGTCTACGGCGACATCGGCACCAGCCCGCTCTATGCCTTCCGCGAGGCGCTGCGGCCGTTCGTGGCCAACGGGGTCGTCCGGCAGGACGTCGTCATCGGCCTCATCTCGCTGATGGTCTGGACGCTGACGGTCATCGTCACCTTCAAATACGTGCTCTTCCTGCTGCGCGCCGACAACGACGGGGAGGGGGGCACGCTCTCGCTGCTCGCCCTTCTCATGAAGAAGTCGGGCAGCTACCTGCCGGTCCTCTTCTTCGCGGGCGTCATCGGCGCGGCGCTCTTCATCGGCGATGCCATGATCACCCCCGCGCTCTCCGTCATGTCGGCGCTCGAAGGCCTCAACCTCGTGACGCCGGCCTTTGCCGGCTACGTGCTGCCCATGTCGGCGGCGATCATGGTGGGGCTCTTCCTCGTCCAGTCGAAGGGCACTGCCGCCGTCTCCAACTTCTTCGGCCCGGTCATGGTGCTCTGGTTCTTCGCCATGGCCTGGGGCGGCCTCATCCACATGGGCGACGACCTGACGATCCTTGAAGCGCTCAACCCGCTGAACGCGCTCTGGTTCATCACCCATGCCGGCAGCGTCGGGCTCATCGTGCTCGGCGCCGTCTTCCTCACCGTCACCGGGGCCGAGGCACTTTACGCCGACCTCGGCCATTTCGGCCGCAAGCCGATCCAGATCGCCTGGTTCATCCTCGTCTTCCCGGCGCTCGCGCTCAACTATCTCGGCCAGGGCGCGCTGATCCTCACCCATCCCGAGGCGGTGGCGAATCCGTTCTTCCTGCTCTATCCCGACTGGGCGCTGCTGCCCATCGTCATCCTCGCCACCATGGCGACCATCATCGCCAGCCAGGCGGTGATCACCGGCGCCTTCTCGCTTGCCCGCCAGGCCGTGCACCTCGGCTTCCTGCCGCGCCTGATGATCAAGTTCACCTCCGAGACCAATACCGGGCAGATCTACGTTCCGGCGGTCAACGGGGTCCTCTTCATCGGCGTCATCGTCCTCATCTTCTCCTTCCGCAGTTCCGAATCGCTGGCGACGGCCTACGGCATCTCGGTCACCGGCGCGATGGTCGTCACGACGCTGATGGCGCACCAGTTCCTGCGGCAGATCTGGCGCTATTCCACCGTCACCGCCACGCTGCTCCTCCTGCCGCTCCTCATGATCGAGGGCGTGTTCCTGGCGGCGAACCTCCTGAAGATCCATGACGGCGGCTGGGTGCCGGTGGCGCTCGCGCTCTCCATCATGATCGTCATGTGGACGTGGACGCGCGGCACGAAGTACCTCAAGGACAAGACGGCGCAGAACGACGTCCCGCTCACCGACTTCATCGCCGCGCTCGACAAGAAGTCGGCCCACGCCCCCGCCATCGTGCCCGGAACGGCCGTGTTTCTGACCAGCGTGCCGGATCGCACCCCGGCGGTCCTCCTGCACAACATCAAGCACAACCACGTCCTGCACGAGCGGAACGTCATCCTCACCGTCTGGACGCAGGACAAGCCCTATGTGCCGGAGGAAAACCGCATCGCCATGCAGACGCTCAGCGACCGCTTCCTGCGCATCGACCTCACCTTCGGTTTCATGGAGGAGCCGAACATCACCAAGGCCCTCAGCCTCTGCCGCAAGAAGGGCTTCAAGTTCGAGATCATGCAGACCTCGTTCTATCTCGGCCGGCGCAACCTCGTGCGCTCGCCGACGGTCGGCCTGCCGGCGTGGCAGGAGCGGCTCTACATCGCGCTCGCCGATTTCGGCATCGACCCGTCCGACTATTTCCGCCTGCCGGCCAACCGCGTCGTGGAACTCGGCGAGCAGGTCGCGATCTGAGGCCCGAGCCTAATTCTTGACAGATCGTTCCAATATTCCTATATCCCCCTCATGGCTCGAAACAAGGAATTCGACAGGGACGACGCGCTTGACGCCGCTATCGGGGTTTTCCGGGAGCACGGCTTCGAGGGCACGTCGACGGACATGCTGGTGCGGGCGATGAAGATCGGCCGGCAGAGCCTCTACGACACCTTCGGCGACAAGTGGAAGCTCTATTGCCTTGCCGTCGAGCGCTATTCCATCGCCGAGACGCGCGCCCATATCGCCACGTTGCGCGGCGAACCGCGCGCGGTGGACGGCATCCGGGCGATGATCGGCCGCGTCGTCGAGGATGCGCAGCGGGCGTGCCTCGGGGTCGGCTCGATCTGCGAATTCGGCGAGAGCCGGCAGGAGCTTTCGGCGCTCCGCCAGACCGCCGGGCTCCAACTCAAGACCGCCGCCGAGGAGCGTATCCGTAAGGCACAGGCCGACGGCGACATCGCCGGCGACGTCACGGCAGGGGAGATCGTAAACTTCCTCATCGCCGGTATCGCCGGGATCCGCGTAGCCGCGCGGGGAGGGGCGAGCCGCGACGACCTGCGCTCGCTGGGCAGGATGACGCTCCGCGCCATCGCCTGAGCAAAAAATTTTCGCTAATTCTGGAATAAACAGTCAAGAAAGGACATAAAATGAAAGCCATCGTCATGAACGGCATCGGCGGGACCGATGTCATGGACCATGTCGACCGCCCAGAACCTGTGGCCGCGCCCGGGCACGTCGTCGTCGAGATCGCCGCCGCCGGCGTGAACTTCATGGATATCGGCGTCCGCCAGGGCATGGCCTGGACCGAGACGGCGAACCCGAAGATTCTGGGCGTCGAGGGGGCAGGGCGGGTCGCCGCCCTCGGCGAGGGCGTGCGGGACTTTGCCATCGGCGACCGGGTGGCCTGGGTCTATGCGCCCGGCAGCTATGCCGAGCGGCTTTCGATACCGGCGGATGCGCTGGTCGCCATTCCGGACGGCATCGACGACCGCACCGCCGCCGCCGTGATGATGCAAGGGCTGACGGCAAGCCACTTCGCCACCGATTTCTACCCGGTGCAGCCGGGCGACACCGCACTCGTCCACGCCGCCGCCGGCGGCCTCGGCCTGCTCCTCACCCAGATCGTCCGGATGCGCGGCGGGCGCGTGATCGGCCGGGTTTCGTCCGAGGCCAAGGTCGCCGCCGCCAAGGAGGCCGGCGCCGAGCACGTCGTCGTGGATGCGAAGGGAGAATTCGCCGATGCCGTGCTGGCGCTGACCGGCGGGGAGGGCGTGAACGTCGTCTATGACGGCTCGGGCCCGGCGACCTTCCAGGGCTCGCTGGCCGCACTCAGGCGGTCCGGCACCTTCTGCTGGTACGGCCCGGTGCTCGGCGGACCGGGGCCGCTCGACATCATGAGCCTGCCGAAGAGCATCAAGCTCGGCTATGGCGTGTTCTCCGACCACATCCACACCCCGGCGCTTTTCCGCGCCCATGCGCAGCAGCTCTTCCGGTGGATCGGGGAGGGGGCGCTGAAGGTGAAGATCGGCAACATTTATCCGCTCGCCGATGCCGCCGCTGCCCACGCCGCGATGGAACGCCGGGAGACCACCGGAAAGCTGCTCCTCATCCCCGGCATGTCGTGAGCGGACGGCGCCCGGGCGAGTGCCGTCAGAAGGCGACGAACTGGTGGGCGCTGGCGACGGCCTTGCGGAGATCGCCGATCGCGTCGTTCGAGGCGGCCGGCAGCTCCTCGCCCTCCAGTTCCTTCGGCATCTTCCAGCCGGGATCGACGCCCTTCATGTTCGGCAGCTCGTGCGCGATGCCCTTGTGGCAGTCGATGCAGGTCGCCTTGCCGGTCAGGAGGTATTTCGAGTGGATGTCGGCGGCGCGCTGGGTCTGCTTGGTGAAGTCCATCGCAACGGCCGAATGGCAGTTGCGGCATTCCAGGCTGTCGTTCGCCTTGAGGCGTGCCCATTCGTGCTTGGCAAGCTCCAGGCGCTTGTCGAGGAATTTCTCGCGCGTGTTGATCGTGCCGAAAATCTTGCCCCAGACCTCCTTGGAGGCCTGCATCTTGCGGGCGATCTTGTCCGTCCACTGGTGCGGCACATGGCAATCCGGGCAGGAGGCGCGCACGCCGGAACGGTTGGTGAAGTGCACCGTGTTGGTCAGCTCCTGATAGACGTTGTCGCGCATCTCGTGGCACGAGGTGCAGAACTTCTCCGTGTTCGTCAGCTCCAGCGCGGTGTTGAAGGCGCCCCAGAACATGACGCCGCCGACGAAGCCCCCGAGCGTCAGGAAGGCGAGGCTGAGGGTCGCCGCCGGCGTGGTCAGGATCGTCCAGACCCAGAGGAGGATTGCCTTGATGCGCACCATCATCGTCACTCGCTTCCCGCGCCGGTGACGCCAAGTTCGCTCATGTCCTTGAACGTGTTGCCGACGAGCGGCTTCCTGTCGGCCTGCGGCACATGGCACGCGGTGCAGAAGTAGCGCCGCGGCGAGACGTCGGCGAGCATCTGGCCCTCACGGGTCATGTAGTGGGTGACGCTGATCATCGGCGCGCCGGCATCCTGCGAGAACTCGCGTTTGTGGCAGGAGAGACAGCGGTTGGTGTTGACCGAAAGCTGGTAGCCGTCGATCGAGTGCGGAATGACCGGCGGCTGCTCAGGATAGGCGCGCATGCGCCGCAGGTCGTCGATGATCCATTTCGGCAGCGGGTCGGCCGGCAGCGTCTGCATCTTGTCGCCGTCCGGGCCGGAAAGCTGCGGTACCATCTGCGCCATGGCGCTTGTGGCGATGACGGCCACGCCGAGCGCGGCGAAGACCCACCTGCGACGGGGGGTCATGCGACGGGTTCGATCTTGACTGCGCATTTCTTGAAATCCGTCTGTTTCGAGATGGGATCTGTGGCGTCGAGCGTGACCTTGTTGATGAGCTGGCTGGCATCGAACCACGGCACGAAGATCACGCCGGGCGGCATGCGGTTGCGCCCGCGCGTCTCGACCCGCGAACGGATCTCGCCGCGCCGCGAGACGATGCGGATTTCCGAGCCCTGGTTGAGGCCGCGCTTGCGCGCGTCGTCCGCATTCATGAAGCAGCGCGCGCCGGGAAAGGCCTTGAAGAGCTCTGGAACGCGCATGGTCATCGAGCCGGAATGCCAGTGCTCCAGCACGCGGCCTGTGACGAGCCAGGTATCGTATTCCTCGTCGGGCGATTCGGCCGGCGGTTCGTAGGGCACGGCGATGATCGCCGCCTTGCCGTCCTTGTTGCCGTAGAACTTCACGCCCTCGCCGGGCTTCACATAGGGGTCGTATCCTTCACGGTAGCGCCACAGCGTCTCCTTGCCGTCGACGACCGGCCAGCGCAGGCCGCGCACCTCGTGATAGGTGTCGTAGGGCGCAAGGTCGTGGCCGTGGCCGCGTCCGAAGGCGGCATATTCCTCGAAGAGACCCTTCTGCAGATAGAAGCCGAAATGCTGCGCCTCGTTGTTGTCGTAGCCCGGGTCGACCTCGCTTAACGGGAACCTGGCGACGTCGCTCTCGGCATAGAGGACCTGGTAGAGGGTCTTGCCCTTGTATTGCGGGTTGGCGGCAAGGATATCCGCCGGCCAGACCTCGTCCGTCGTGAAGCGCTTGGAGAACTCGACGAGCTGCCAGAGGTCGGAGCGCGCCTCGCCGGGCGCCTGCACGAGCTGGTGCCAGACGTGGGTGCGCCGCTCGGCATTGCCGTAGGCGCCTTCCTTCTCCACCCACATGGCGGCCGGCAGCACGAGGTCGGCGCTCATCGCGGTGATCGTCGGATAGGCATCCGAGACGACGATGAAATTGTCGGGGTTCCGGTAGCCCTGGTAGGTCTCGTTTGATGTGTTCGGCCCGGCCTGAACGTTGTTGTTGACCTGAACCCAATAGAAATTGAGCTTGCCGTCCTTCAGCATGCGGTCCTGTTCGACCGCATGATAGCCCGGCTTTTCCGGGATGATGCCGTGCGGGATGCGCCAGATCTCCTCGGCGTGCTTGCGGTGCTCGGGGTTCGTCACCGTCATATCGGCGGGCAGTCGATGAGCGAAGGTGCCGACCTCGCGCGCCGTGCCGCAGGCCGAAGGCTGGCCGGTCAGCGAGAAGGGACTGTTGCCCGGTTCGGAGATCTTCCCGGTGAGCAGGTGCAGGTTGTAGACCATCTGGTTCGCCCAGACACCGCGCACATGCTGGTTGAAGCCCATGGTCCACAGCGACATGACCTTTCGGTCGGGATCGGCATAGAGCTCGGCGAGCTGCTTGAGGAAGCCGGCCTCCACGCCCGTCATCTCGACGGCCTTCTCCAGCGTATATTCCGAGACGAAGGCCTTGAAGGCCTCGAAATCGATCGCCTCGGTCTTGCCGGGATCGGCCGCATTGGCCGCGTTCACCTCGCGCGGATTGTCCGGGCGCAGGCCGTAGCCGATATCGGTGACGCCGCGCACGAACTTCGTGTGGTTCTTCACGAAATCCTCGTTCACCCGGCCGGACTGGATGATGTGGTTGGCGATGTAGTTGAGGATGACGAGGTCCGTGCCGGGCTTGAAGACCACCGGGATATCGGCAAGGTCCATGCTGCGGTGGGTGAAGGTGGACAGTACCGCCACGCGCACATGCTCGTTTCCGAGCCGCCGGTCGGCGACGCGCGTCCACAGGATCGGGTGCATCTCCGCCATGTTCGAGCCCCACAGCACGAAGGCGTCGGCATGCTCGAAATCGTCGTAGCAGCCCATCGGCTCGTCCATGCCGAAGGTGCGCATGAAGGCGTAGGCGGCCGAGGCCATGCAGTGGCGGGCGTTCGGATCGAGGTTGTTCGAGCGGAAGCCGGCGCGCATCAGCTTGGTCGCGGCATAGCCCTCGAAGATCGTCCACTGGCCCGAGCCGAACATGCCGAGCGCTGTCGGCCCCTTCTCCTTCAGCACCTTCTTGGCCTGCTGGGCCATCACGTCGAAGGCCTCTTCCCAGGTAATCGGCTCGAACTCGCCGTCCTTGGCGTAGGCTCCGTTGCGCTTGCGCAGGAGCGGCGTCGTCAGCCGGTCGGCGCCGTACATGATCTTGGAGAGGAAATAGCCCTTGATGCAGTTGAGGCCGCGGTTGACCTCGGCCTGCATGTCGCCGTGGGTGGCGACGACCTTGCCCTCCTTGACGCCCACCATGACGCCGCAGCCCGTGCCGCAGAAGCGGCAGGGCGCCTTGCTCCACTTGATCTCCAGCGCGCTCACCCCGCCGGGCACCGGCTGGGCGGCCGCGGGCAGGGCGATGCCGGCGGCCGCTGCCGCCACGCCCGCCGCCTGGGCCTTCAGGATGTCACGCCGCGTCAGTTCGCTGCCCATCAGCCTCGTCCTCTTCCATTTCGACATGTTCGAAAACCATGTTTGCCGCGATGACCCCGTCGAGGACGGAGATGCGCATCAGCGTATCGCCGAGCACGCCGGTCGACGGCCCCTCGATGACGATCACGACCTTGCCCTTGTCCGCGCCGTGCACCTCGACATTCTCGAAGCTCGCAAGGGCGGCAAGCACCGCGTCAAGGCAGCCGGGCTTAGCGGCGATGACCGCGCTTGAAATATGATGGCGAAGCAGCTCAGGCATGGGCGGCCTCCATCTGCGGCGGCGCCACCGCGACCGCCCCGACGGGACAGACGGCGATGCACGCGCCGCAGCCCGTGCAGGCGTCGGCGGCAAGGTCCGGCACGAAGGGCCCGCCGCGCACCGGGCGAAAGCGAATCGCCCCCGTCGGACAGGCATCCCGGCAGGCCTGGCAATCCACGCCCTGGAAGGGCAGGCACGAGGCGGCGAAGGCGACGATATGGTCGAAGCGGACGGCAACGCCATCGGCGAAGACCGGCTCAGGACAGTGCTGCGCGCAGGCGCCGCAGAAGGTGCATTCGCCGACCGTAAAATCCACGGCCGGCAGGCCGTCCGCAAGGCTGAGGATGCCGGCCGGACAGTGCGGCACGCAGACGCCGCAGCCGGTACAGGCGGCAAGCCCGTCCTCGGCCCCGTCCTCGGCAAGGCCGGGCGGGCGGATGCGCAAGGTGCCGGTCCGCCGGCTGGCTTTCAGGAAATCACGCCTCGAAATCGCCTCGTGCCGCATGGCGCCGCCCTCAATGTCCGGGCGGGCCTGGCGGCCCGTAGATGATCTGGAACATCCAGACGAGGAAGCCATAGCCGCCGACCACGCCGACAGCGACGACCGGCCAGATGCCGAAGGCGAGAACGAGGAAGGTGATCAGCTCCCGGCGCCGGCCGGAGCGCGGGATCTGAGAACGTACTTGTTCTGACGAAACGTCGGGCACGACACTTCCTCGCTTGGGTAAATCGCCAGGCGATAGTAGCATTATCGGCTTGAAAGAAAAGTAGATTAAACGCATCCAGCAGCGGCTACACATGTTTGTGGCGTAAGTTCTATTATGGAACTAATCCGGAAAATACATCGCTTCACACCAGACTCGCCCGGATCGCCCATATAGTTCAATATTTCCTAAATTCTAAATTTAGCGGGTCCCCGGAGCTACATGCGAGGACGCATCCGGCTTCCCGGCACCCCGGCATCGTTTCTCCAGGACGCCCCTGCGACGCTATTGCACTTTCACCGTACGGTACCTTGCGCTAAAAGTGGCATTGAAAATACCTCTTATTGCATGCGGCCCGTCCATGGCCCCGGGGGACATTCCATGCGGATGACGCTTCACACCGACTATGCCCTGCGCATGCTGATCTATATCGCCTCGCGCCGGGACGGCACATGCACCGTCAACGACGTCGCGGAGGCCTATCACCTGTCACGCAACCACCTCCTCAAGGTGGCCCAGACGCTACGCGGCCTCGGCATAATCGCGACGACGCGCGGGCGCAGCGGCGGCATCCGCCTCGCCATGGCGCCGGGCGAGATCAGCGTCGGCGCGCTGGTGCGGGCAACAGAAGAGGAATTTTCCCTCACCGAATGCATGCAGGCGAACGGCCGGTCCTGTACGATCTCCCCGGCCTGCCGCCTCAAGGGAATGCTGCACGAGGCGCTCGCCGCCTTCCTGGCGGTACTCGACAAATATACTCTCGAAGATATCGTGCGCAACAGGGCCACGCTCGGCCCTCTGCTCGGGCTGGCTGCAGCAGCGGCGTAAGACGGAAGGAAAACGGATGGTCACGGGATTGACGGTTTCGGAGCGCCATATGGCTCTCTTCGTGCTCGGTGCGCTGGTGCTCGCCGGGCTTGCCATGGCGGTCGGCGGGCGCGGCGATCCGCTCGCCGTGCACGGCTATATCGTTCTTGCCTTCAGCCTCGGCCTCGGCTTTGTCGTGCTCTCGGCGCTCTTTGCGCCGGAGCCGCCGGAAAGCCGGCTTTCGGAATATTACGACGACCCGACGCGGGTGGGCATCATCCTGTCGCTCGCCTGGGCCGTCGCCGGCATGTTCGTCGGCGTGTGGGTGGCGACGCTGCTTGCCTGGCCGGAACTGACCTTCGTGGATTCGGCCTGGGCGAGCTTCGGCCGGCTGCGGCCCGTGCACACCAGCGGCGTCATTTTCGGCTTCGGCGGCAACGCGCTGATCGCCACGTCCTTCCACGTCCTCCAGCGCACCTCGCGCGCCCGCCTGCCCGACCAGTTCAGCCCGTGGTTCGTGCTGATCGGCTACAACCTCTTCTGCCTGATCGCCGCGAGTGGCTACCTCATCGGCGTCACCCAGTCGAAGGAATATGCCGAGCCGGAATGGTATGCCGACATATGGCTGGTCATCGTCTGGGTCGCCTATTTCCTGCTCTATATCCGCACGCTCCAGCGCCGCAAGGAGCCGCATATCTACGTGGCCAACTGGTACTACATGGCCTTCATACTGGTCGTGGCGGTACTGCACATCGTCAACAACCTCGCCGTGCCCGTCACCTTCGGCCATGCCAAGAGCTATTCGCTGTTCTCCGGCGTGCAGGATGCGATGACGCAATGGTGGTACGGCCACAACGCCGTCGCCTTCTTCCTCACCTCCGGCTTCCTCGGCATGATGTACTACTACCTGCCCAAGCGTGCGGGACGGCCGATCTTCTCCTACCGGCTCTCCATCATCTCCTTCTGGGGCATCACCTTCATGTATATGTGGGCGGGCGCGCACCACCTGCATTACACGGCGCTGCCGCAATGGGTGCAGACGCTGGGCATGACCTTCTCCCTCGTGCTGCTGGTCCCCTCCTGGGCCTCTGCCGGCAACGCGCTCGCCACGCTCAACGGCGCCTGGCACAAGGTCCGCGACGACGCGACGCTGCGCTTCATGATGGTCGCGGCCGTCTTCTACGGGCTTTCCACCTTCGAGGGCTCGTTCATGGCGATTCGCGCCGTCAACTCGCTCTCGCACTACACCGACTGGACGGTCGGCCATGTCCATGCCGGCGCGCTCGGCTGGGTGGCGATGATCACCTTCGGCTCGCTCTACGCCCTCGTGCCGTGGATGTGGAAGACGGAGCGCATGTATTCGCCAAGGCTGATCGAGTTGCATTTCTGGCTCGCGCTCGCCGGCACCGTCGTCTACGTCTTCGCCATGTGGAATTCGGGCATCATCCAGGGCCTGATGTGGCGCACCTACAACGACAGCGGCACGCTCGCCTATTCCTTCATCGACAGCCTGGTTGCCATGCACCCCTATTATATTGCCCGCGCCTTCGGGGGCCTCCTGTTCCTGACCGGCGCCGTCGTGTGCTGCGTCAACGTCGCCATGACGATCCGCATGGCGCGCCATGCCCGCAAGGCCGAAGCCGGCGGCGACGTGCCGCTCTACGGTCAGGCCGGCACCGCGCAGGCAGGAGAATGATCATGAAGGAATTCTTCCACCGCAAGATCGAGCGCAACGCCATCGGCTTCGTGCTCGCCATCGTCGGCGTCGCCTCCATCGGCGGCCTCGTCGAGATCGCCCCGCTCTTCACCATCCACGAGACGGTGGAGGAGGCGCCGGACATGCGGCTCTATACGCCGCTGGAGCTGGCCGGGCGCAACATCTACATCCGCGAGGGCTGTTACGCCTGCCATTCGCAGATGATCCGCACGCTGCGCGACGAGGTGGAGCGCTACGGGCCCTATTCGCTCGCCGTGGAATCGAAATACGACCATCCGATGCTCTGGGGTTCCAAGCGCACCGGGCCGGACCTTGCACGCCTCGGCGGCAAGTATTCCGACGCCTGGCATGTCGCGCATCTCATGAACCCGCGCGACGTTGTGCCGGAATCGGTGATGCCGCGCTACGGCTGGCTGAAGCGCAACGCGCTCAGGATCGACGACCTCGGCGAGCACCTCGCCGCCCAGCGCGAGGTCGGCGTGCCCTACACGGACGCGATGATCGAGAACGCCGTGGCCGATGCGCGCGGACAGGCAAACCCCGACGGCCCGGAATCCGGCGGCGTTGCCGAGCGCTACGGCGAAGCGACAAACGTGCGCGCCTTCGACGGAAATCCGGCCACCCTGACGGAAATGGATGCGCTCGTCGCCTATCTCCAGATCGTCGGCCAGCTCACGCAGGCCGCCCATCAGGAAACGGCGGCGAAGGAGGAATGACCATGGGCATCGACCACGAAAGCGTCGTCGCCGTTTCCAAGAGCTGGGGGTTGTTCTACCTCATCGCCATGGCGGCCGGGGTCCTCGTCTACACGCTCTGGCCGGGCAACCGGAAGCGCTTCACCCGCGCCAAGACGAGCATTCTCGACAAAAACGACCGACCGGGGGAATAGGCATGGCAACTGAACGACGCGATCCCGCCACCGGGCGGCTGACCACCGGACACGAATGGAACGGCATCGAGGAACTGG
>Ga0182737_1000171_pt1 | contig 118561 bp, 121 predicted proteins | sample eDN5th30CBELigOP_FD_128878 | JGI IMG/M metagenome (GOLD analysis project Ga0182737, IMG submission 128878) | Enriched Organic Plus compost microbial communities from Emeryville, California, USA - eDNA 5th pass 30_C BE-Lig OP (version 2) (version 2) ... | reverse complement strand
GCCGACAAGCTGCACAAGGCCCTGCAGCCGGATTGGGACCCGATCGTGCCGGAGGGTCTGGCGCCGCATCCGATCCCGCCCGAGGTGATGCGCACGCAGACCCTGGCCACGGAACCGAACGCGCTGGCCAATCTCGGCACGCCCGCGCCCAAGCCCGATGCGGCCGCGATCACGGATGAGGGCAGCAACAACTGGGCGCTGGCGCCATCGCGCACCACCACGGGCCGCGCCATCCTGGCCAGCGACCCGCATCGCGTCCACGAACAGCCCTCGCTGCGCTACATCACGCATCTGGTCGCACCCGGGCTGGACGTGATCGGCTCGGGCGAACCCGCGGTGCCGGGCGTCAGCTTCGGCCATAACGACCGCATCGCCTTCGCGCTGACCATCCATCCGGCGGACCAGGAAGACCTCTACGTCTACGACCTCGATCCCGCCGATCCCACGCGCTACCGCTACGGCGACGGCTGGGAGGCGATGCGGATCGTCAAGGAGACGATCCCGGTGCGCGGGGAGGCCGACCGCACGGTGGAGCTTGCCTTCACCCGCCACGGCCCGGTGCTGCATGTCGATGCCGCGAACAACCGCGCCTATGCGCTGCGCAGCATCTGGTGGGAACCGGGGACGGCCGCCTACCTCAACAGCCTCGGCTTCCTGAAGGCCAAGGACTGGCAGGGCTATCTGGCCGCGCTGGACAATTGGGGCGCCCCCTCCTCCAACCACGTGGTCGCGGACGTGGACGGCAATATCGGCTTCGGCGTGGGCGCCAAGATCCCGGTCCGGCCGAACTGGGACGGGCTGCTGCCGGTGCCCGGCGACGGGCGCTACGAATGGAAGGGCGTCACCGCCTCACCCGACCTGCCGCGCAGCTACAACCCGGCATCCGGCTGGGTGGGGTCGGCCAACCAGTACAACCTGCCGCCCGGCTATGACACGGCGACGCGCCGCACCGGGTTCGAATGGTCGGACGACACGCGCTTCCGGCGGCTGAGCGGCGTGCTCGACGCTCCCAGGAGCTGGTCGGTCGATGACGTGCTCGCGCTCCAGGCCGATGTTACCTCGGTGCAGGCGCAGCGGCTGACGGCGCTTCTGCCCGCGCTCAAGCCCGCCAGCGACGCCGCCAGGCAGGCGGTGGCGCTGCTTGCCGCATGGGATCATCGCCTTGCCGCCGACAGCGCCGGGGCCGCGTTGTACGAGGTCTGGTGGAGCAAGCATGTCGTCCCCGGCACGATGCAGGCGCTCGCCCCCGAAGGCATGCCGAAGCTGGTCGCGGTGCCCGACACGCGGCTGATCCTGATGCTGCTGGAAGCGCCCGACGCGCGCTTCGGCGCCGACCCCGCCGCCGCGCGGGACGCGCTGCTGCTGCGCACGCTGGAAGCCGCCTGGGATGAGGTGGCGAAGCTGCTGGGCGCGGACCCGGCCGTGTGGAAATGGGGCGCGCTGCATCGCGGGTTCTTCGAGCATCCGCTGTCGCGGCATCTGCCGAAGGACGCGGCGGAGAAGCTGAACGTGGGGCCGCTGCCGAAGGCCGGATCGGCCTCGACGCTCAACAACAACGGCTACCGCACCAGCGATTTCCGCGTCATCTCCGGCGTCTCGTGGCGCATGGTCGTGGACGTGGGCAACTGGGATGCGAGCTGGACGGTCAACTCGCCCGGCCAGTCCGGCGATCCGCGCAGCCCGCATTATCGCGACCTGTTCCCGATCTGGGCCGAGGACAAGTCGGTCCCGCTCCTCTACAGCCGCGCGGCGGTGGAAGGTGCGGCGGAACAGCGGATCGTGCTGAAGGGCGGCTGAGGCCCGCGTCCGGCGCGCCAGGGGGTCCGGAACCAACGGCCCCTGGCGGGCCGGGCCAGCAGAATCGGCCCGGGCCACCAGGGGGCGTGCTTCCTGCCGCGTCAGGCCGCCACGGACGCCTTCGGGTCGAGGCGGTAGCCGCCGCCTTCGGTCACCAGCAGGCGGGCGTTCTGGGGATCCGGTTCGATCTTCTGCCGCAGCCGGTAGACATGGGTTTCCAGCGTGTGGGTGGTCACCGCGGCGTTATAGCCCCACACCTCGTTCAGCAGGATCTGCCGCCCCACCGATTTCGGGCCGGCGCGGTAGAGGAATTTCAGGATCGCGGCCTCCTTCTCCGTCAGCCGGATCTTGCGGTTGCGGGCAGGCTCGACAAGCAGCTTGGCGGCCGGGCGGAAGGTGTAGGGGCCGATGGTGAAGACGGCATCCTCGCTGTTCTCGAAGATGCGGAGCTGGGCGCGCAGCCGCGCCAGCAGCTCGGCCAGCCGGAAGGGCTTGGCCACGTAGTCGTTGGCCCCGGCCTCCAGCCCGCGCACCACGTCCTGCTCGTCGTCCGCGCCGGTCAGCATGATGATCGGCATCCGCACGCCCTGCCGCCGCAGCTTGGCACACAGGTCGCGCCCGTCGCCGTCGGGCAGCGTGACATCCATCAGGATCGCGTCGAAACGGGCATCGGGCGCGGCGAGCTTCGCCTCCGCCTCGGCGAGCGTCGCGGCTTCGGCGGGGACGAACTCTCCGTCCACCGAAAGCTGTTCGGCCAGCGTCTCCCGCAACGCGCGGTCATCATCCACGATCAGGATCGGTCGCTCTCCGGCCATGCGTTCCCTTCTCCGCCACGCGCGACGCTGCCAGTCCGCGTCGCGCCGATGCAATCTCCGCGTCTCCGGAGCAATCGTCCGGCCCGGAAGGAACACGTATGCGTGAGACGCCGGGGAGCAAGTCGCATCCGCGCGAGCAGCTTGCATCCGCCGCCGGGGAACGCACGTTAAGGGATGCTGCTCCGGGCGGTGCGCCTTGGTTACGCCATGATCCGGACTCCAGACTGGGTAACGAGACGCCATCCGCAATGACTTCCGAACCGTACCAGGCCGCGATGTCCAACGGGACCGCCCAAACCACGCCCGCGCCCGCCGAAGCGCCGGAGCCGGGGCAGCATGCCCTGCCCGATCCTGCGGCACTGCGGCTGCGCGCGGTGCACCGGGCCGCGGCCGACCTGAAGCGGGGCACGCCCGTGCTGCTGGACGGCCCCGCCCCGCTGGTCCTGGTCCCCGCCGAGACCGTGGGCGCGCGGGGCCTGGCCGAGTTCGCCGCGCTGGCCGCGCGGGACGCGGTGCTGCTCCTGGCCCCGGTGCGGGCCGCGGCAGTGCTGCACCGGCCGGTCAGCCAGGACGTCGCGGCGATCGCGCTGCGCCTCGCGCCCGCCCTGTTCGATACCGCCGCCCTGCGGTCCCTCGCGGACCCGACCCTGCCGCAGCTCGTGGGCACGGTCACCGAGGCGGCCGAGGCGCCGGCGCTGGCCGCCGCCGCCCTCGGCCTCGCCAAGCTCGCCCGGCTGCTGCCCGCGGTGCTGGCCGCCCCGGTCCGCCCGGACGCGGCGGAGGCGGCCGCCCGGCTCGGCCTGCTCACGGTCGCGGCGGAAGAGGTCCTCGCCTACCCGGCCCAGGCCATGGCCACGCTCACCAAGGTGGTCGAGACCCGCGTGCCGCTGGAATCGGCGGAGGACACGCGGATCGTCGGCTTCCGGGCGGCGGACATGGGCATCGAGCACATGGCCTTCCTGGTTGGCCGGCCGGAGGATGTGGCCCCCGGCCGGCCCGCGCCGCTCGCGCGCATCCATTCGGAGTGCTTCACCGGCGACCTGCTCGGCAGCCTGCGTTGCGATTGCGGCCTGCAACTGCGCGGCGCGCTGCGGCGCATGGCCGAGGAAGGGGCCGGCGTGCTGCTGTATCTGGCCCAGGAGGGACGCGGGATCGGGCTGACCAACAAGCTCCGCGCCTATGCCTTGCAGGATCGCGGCCTCGACACGCTCGATGCCAACCGCGCGCTCGGCTGGGGCGCGGATGAGCGGAACTTCCTCGTCGCCGCCCGCATGCTAGAGCAGCTCGGGATCGGCCGCGTGCGCCTACTGACCAACAATCCGGACAAGGTCGCGGGCCTGGTCGCCACCGGGATCGAGGTCACGGCGCGGGAGAAGCACGCCTTCGCGCCGAACGGGGTGAACGACCGCTACCTCGCCACCAAGGCGGAGCGTTTCGGCCACCTGCTCGGCTGATGGCACGCTGCGTGCGTGCCATCATGGCATGAGCATCCTCAGTCCCGCCGCCCTCAGCCCGAACGACCCGATGATCCTCCGCCGGACTCCCGCTGATGGCGGGCCGCCCCTGGGCGAGAACGAGATGGCCCCGCTGCCTGCCGGGGCCATCAGTTTCGACGATGTGCTGGACGGATTGAACCCGCTGCAGCATCTGCCGGGTGTGGGCACCATCTACCGGGCCGTTACGGGCGACACGATCCAGCCGGCGCTGCGCGTGGCGGGGGCGGCGATCCTGGGCGGACCCATCGGCATGATCCTCGCGGCACTCGGCAGCCTGGCCGAGGAGATCGTCGCGCGCGGGCCGGCGGAGGGTGCGGTCCGCGCCGCCGAGATGGCGCGGCAGGACCGCAGCCTGGTCGGATGATGCCCAACCGCCTGCTGGTCCTGGACGCGAGCGGCCCCGTGGCGCGGGCCGCTCTCTTCGATGGCGATGTCGCGGTCGCGGTGCGCGCGGACAATGGCGCGCGGGGTCCGGCCGCCGTGGTGCCGGCGCTGGTGCGCGCGGTGCTGGCAGGGCAGGAACGGCCCGACGCCGTGGCCGCCATCGTCGGCCCGGGCGGCTTCACCGGGCTGCGGGCCGCGCTTGCCTTCGCCCAGGGCGTGGCCGACGGGCGCGGCATCCCGGCCATCGCCGTGACGGCGCCGGAAGCGCTCGGCGTGGGCCAGCCGCTCGGCCGCACGCTGTGGTGCGTGCAGACGGCGCGCAGCAATCTCGTCTATCTCACCCGCGATGACGCCACCGTCACCCTGCCGCTGGATGCGCTGCCCATGCCGGACGGCCCGATCGCCGTGGCCGGGGATGCGGCCCCGCGCGGTGCCGCGGCCCTGGCGGCGCGGGGGGCGGACGTGCGGCTGAGCGATGCCCGCTATCCCGCCCCCGCTGCGATCGCATCCGTGGCGCGCGCCCGCGTCGCCGGCCTGGTCGCACCACGTGCCTTCATCCCCCTGTACGCGGAGCCGCCCCTGGTCCGCCCGGCCCGTGTCCGCCCCACTCCGGCCTGAACCCGCCGGGCCCGCCCATGCGGCCGCGATGGCGCTGATCCACGCGGCCTGCTTCCCCCCCGCCGAGCGCTGGAGAACCTCCGCCTTCGCGACCCTGCTCGGCCAGCCGGGCACCCATGCCCATGTGGTGCCCGATGCCGGCTTCGTGCTGTGGCGGCGGGCGGTGGACGAGGCGGAGATCCTCACGCTCGCCGTGCTGCCGGACGCACGGCGCCGTGGCGTCGCCCGCGCGCTCATGTCCGCGGCCCTGGCCATGGCGGAGGCGGACGGTGCCGAGGTGATGTTCCTGGAGGTCGGCCGCCGCAACACCGCCGCGCGGGCGCTGTACGCCGCCCTGGGCTTCGTGGCGGCGGGGGAACGGCGCGGCTACTACGCCGATGGCGAGGATGCGCTGGTGCTGCAGCGCCCGCTGCGATGATCCGGGCAGCGCGCGACGCGGACGGAATGTGCTACGCGCTGCCGAACCTCATCATGCACGCCCCGTTCCCTCCGCAGTCCGGCCGGGAGCGGCGCTGACCCGTGTCACGCGCCGCCCGCCCCGTTGCCGCCCGTCGCTCCGCCCCGAAGACCAAGGTCAAGGCGAAGGCCAAACCCGCGCCGCGTCCGCGCCGCAGGCCGCTGGCCATCGCGATGCGCTGGGGAATCATCATCGCGGTGTGGCTCGCGCTGGTCGGGGCCGGCGTGCTGCTGTGGTTCGCGCGCGACCTGCCCCGGCCCGATTCCGCGCTGGATGCGATCCGCCGCCCTTCGCTGGTGCTGACCGACACGAACGGCCGCAGCTTCGCGAGCTTCGGCGACCTTGTGGGCGACCCCTTGCGCCTGCGCGACATGCCCGCCTTCCTGCCCGCCGCCGCGATCGCGATCGAGGACCGGCGCTTCCGCGACCATCCGGGCCTGGACCCCATCGGCATCCTGCGCGCGGTCTGGGTGAACGTGACCGCCGGGCGGCTGCGCCAGGGCGGATCGACCATCACGCAGCAGGTCGCCAAGACGCTGTTCCTGACCAATGAGCGGACCTTCCGCCGCAAGGTGCAGGAATTCCTGCTGACGCTGTGGCTGGAACGGCATTTCAGCAAGGACGAGATCCTCGAGATCTGGCTGAACCGGGTCTATCTCGGCGCCGGCACCTGGGGCATGGACGCGGCCGCGCGCACCTATTTCGGCGTCTCCGCGCGCCGGGTCTCGCTGTGGCAGGCGGCGGTGCTCGCAGGGCTGCCCAAGGCGCCATCGCGCCTCAACCCCCGCGCCAACCCCGCGCTGGCGGCATCCCGCGCGCGGGAAGTGCTGGCGGCCATGGTCGAGACCGGCGCGATCACCGCAGCCGCCGCGAAGCAGGCGGGCGACGCCATCGCCTTTCCGGCCGCCCCGCCGCGCGAAAGCGGCTGGTTCGCCGACTGGGCGGCGGAGCAGGCGGCCGACATGGTGCCGCTCAACGCCGATGCGGTGCTGACCACCACGCTCGACCTGCGCTTGCAGAACGTGGTGGAGACACAGCTGGACACGCTGCTCGACGGCCCCGGCGCGGCCGCCAATGCCGGCCAGGGCGCGGTCGTGGTGATGGATGCCGGCACCGGCGCGGTGCGCGCCATGGCGGGCGGGCACGATTGGCGCGCGGGCGCGTTCAACCGCGCCGTCGATGCCCGGCGCCAGCCCGGCTCCGCTTTCAAACCCTTCGTGTACCTGGCCGCGCTGGAGGCCGGACACACGCCGGAAGACACGGTGCTGGATGCCCCCGTGGCGGTCAGCGGCTGGCGGCCCACCAATTTCGGCGGCCGCTACCACGGCACCGTGACGCTCGAGGAAGCGCTGGCCCGAAGCCTGAACACCGCGGCCGTGCGCCTGGAGGTGGAAAGCGGCGGCCCCCGTGCCGTGATCGCGATCGCACGGCGCCTGGGACTGGCGGGACGGCTGCCCAACGACGCCACGCTGGCGCTGGGCACCGGGGAGGCGGGGCTGCTGGAGATGGCGAGCGCCTACGCCGCCTTCTTCAACGGCGGGCGCCGCCCCGTTCCCGTGGCGATCACCGGCGGGCGGTCCGGCGGGCGGCCTCTGTCCATCTCCGTGCCCGCCGCCGAACGCGCGATGGAACCGCGCCACGCCGCGATGATGGCGCGCATGCTCTCCGCCGCCGTCAGGATCGGCACGGCGCGCGCGGCCGCCGTGCCGGGCCGGGCGGTCGCGGGCAAGACCGGCACCACCCAGGACAGCCGCGATGCCTGGTTCGTGGGCTGGGTCGGTGCCGGATCGCGCGCGGGCACCATCATCGCCATCTGGCTCGGCAATGACGACAACGCGCCGATGAAGGGCGTGACCGGCGGCGGGCTGCCGGCCCGGCTGTTCCAGCAGATCGCGTCCGAGATCCGCTGACCCGCGCGGCCGCGCCGCCTGTCAGAACCCTTCGAGCACGATCTTGCCGCGGACCTTGCCGGCCTCGATCGCGGCATGCGCGCGCAACAGGTTGGCCGCGGTGATGCGCCCGAAGTGTTCCGCCATCGTCGTGCGCAGGACGCCGCGATCGACCAGCGATGCGACCTCCTCCAGCAGGCGATGCTGGGCCACCTTGTCCGGCGTGTCGAAGACCGGGCGGGTGAACATCCATTCGCAGTGGACCGAGACGGATTTGCGCATCACATCGCGCACATCCACCACCGCCTGCGCCTCGATCAGCGCGACGCGCCCCTGGGGGGCAACGATGTCGGCGATGGATTTCCAGTTCCGCCCCGTCGTGTTGGTGGAGAACACGTAGCGCGGCGCCACCTCCAGCGCCTTCATCTGCGCGGGCAGGTCGCCTGCGTGGTCCACCACGTCATGCGCCCCCAGGGCCAGACACCATTCGCGCGTTTCCGGCCGCGACGCGGTGGCGATGACCCGCAGCCCGGTCAGCCGCCGCGCGAGCTGGATGGCGATGGACCCCACACCGCCGGCGCCGCCCACGATCAGCAGCGCGGTGCCGTCCCCGGCGCCGCCGCGCGGGATCTCCAGCCGGTCGAACAGCGCCTCCCATGCCGTGATCGCGGTCAGCGGCAGGGCGGCGGCTTCCGCGAAGGACAGCGACCGGGGCTTGCGGGCGACGATCCGTTCATCGACCAGATGCAGCGCGGCATTGGTGCCCGGCCGGTCGATCGAACCGGCGTAATAGACTTCATCGCCCACGCGCAGCAGGGAGGCTTCGGGACCGGCGGCCCGCACCACGCCCGCCGCGTCATAGCCGAGCACCTTGGGCTCGCCGAGCGGATCGCTGTCGCGGCGGACCTTGGTGTCCACCGGATTGACGGAGACCGCGCGCACCTCGACCAGCAGCTCGTGCCCCCTGGGCGCGGCGGGTTCGGGCAGTTCCAGGTCCTGCAAGGCGTCGGGATCGTCCGCCGGGCGGGCATGCGTGTAGGCGACAGCCTTCATAGGGTCTTCTCCGGTTCAGATGCCCCGGACCGGGCACGCCCCGGTCCTCTGCATGTAGGTGGGGTGGCCGTGCCCGATCCGCTGGCGGGATCGGCTTACGATCTCTCCATCTTGCGCTCCGGCACGGACCGGCACGATCGGAGATACGCCGTCAGGAGCAGGACGAGTTGTTCTTCGAGGCATTCTGCGAACCCCGCCGGTGCACGCCCTTCGAGAAGGGTCCGCACCGGCCCGACGAGAGCGCTGAGCGCGATCGCGCTGGTCATGACCGGGTCTTCAAAATGGGCATCCGGCGCGCTGGCCAGCAGTTCCGCGACCGCTGCCACCACGCGCCGATGCGTGTGCGCCGTCAGCGCAGCACCGCCCCGCGCCTCCGCGACCGCGTAGAGCGCCTTCGATTCCTCGGGATCGCGCAGCTTCGCGGCGACGAAGGCACCGACCAGGGCCGGCGCCATCTGGGCGATAGGCTTGCCGCGGCACCCGTGGCAGGCCTGTTCGACGGTGCGGGCAACGTCGTCCAGATGCCTTTCCAGGACAGCGGCAAGCAGCGCATCGCGGTTCGGATAGTACTGGTAGAGGCTGCCGACCGACATGCCGGCACGCGCGGCGATGCGGGTCGTGGTGCACAGATCCAGTCCCTCCCGCGTCAAAACCTGAACGGCGGCGATGTGCAGCGCGTCGATCGTGGCCGCGGAGCGTGCCTGAACCGGGGATTTTCGGGGCCTTAGGGCCGCTGCGGCGTCATTCATGGAATGCGAATTCAAGAGGTGAAGGATGCTTCACATATTGGCCGGCAGCCATGAAACAAGGATCGAAGACGATGGCCGGCACGTTCATCCTCGGCGACCGCACCGTCAGCCGGCTCGGCTACGGCGCCATGCAACTCGCAGGCCCCGGCGTATTCGGCCCGCCCTGGGACCGCGACGCGGCGCTGGCCGTGCTGCGCACGGCGGTCGCGGCCGGCGTGAACCATATCGACACCAGCGATTTCTACGGCCCGCATGTCACCAACCGGCTGATCCGCGAGGCACTGCATCCCTATCCCGACGACCTCGTCATCGTGACCAAGGTCGGCGCGCGACGGGGTGCGGACGCGTCCTGGATCCCGGCCTTCTCGCGTGAGGAACTGACCCGGGCGGTGCACGACAACCTGCGCAACCTGGGGCTGGACGTGCTCGACGCGGTCAATCTCCGCGCCATGTTCGACGTGCATGGCCCCGCCGAAGGCTCCATCGAAGCGCCGCTCAGCGTGCTGGCGGACCTTCAGCGGCAAGGGCTGATCCGCCATATCGGCCTCAGCAACGTCACGCCCGCGCAGATCGCGGAAGGGCGCGGCATCTGCGCGATCGCCTGCGTGCAGAACCGTTACAACCTCGCGCACCGGGACGATGACGCCCTGATCGACGATCTGGGCCGCGACGGCATCGCCTATGTGCCCTTCTTCCCGCTCGGCGGGTTCACGCCGCTGCAATCCGAAGCGCTGTCCGATGTCGCGCGGCGCCTCGATGCCACGCCGATGCAGGTCGCGCTCGCCTGGCTGCTGCGCCGGGCGCCCAATGTCCTGCCGATCCCCGGCACCTCATCCGTCGCGCATCTGCGGGAGAACCTCGCCGCGGCCGAACTCGACCTGCCGGAGGCGGCGCTGGCCGCGCTCGACGGGATCACCGCGCAGGCGGCTGGCTAGAAGCCCAGGCGTCTCCGCACCTCGGCCGCCGCCTGGGGCGTGTCGTCGATCGGCGTCACGTCCCAGGTCTCCAGCCGCCCCGCGAAGGGGCGGATGCGTCCGTCGCCGCGCAGGTCGGCCAGGAACTGCGCGATGCGGCGCGACCTGCCGGGCAGCTCGGCGATCAGCACCGGGGCGGTGGTGGCACACGCCTCGCTGACCATGGAGACGCTGTCCTGCGTCACGACGATCGCGTCCGCGCTGGCGATCAGGCCGAAATACGGGTTGTCCCCGGCGAAGTCCCACACCTCCGCCCCCAGGGGGCGCAGCTTCGCGGCGAGTGTGGCGGTGACGGCGGGATCGGTCCGGCGCGACGGAGTGACGAACACGCCCGCACGGTCCTGCCGCATCATGGTCGCGAGCCGGTCGGCCAGTGCGGCGCCCACCGCCGCATCCAGGGTGAAGCGGCCGTTCGACCCGCCGGCCAGCACCGCGACCAGCGGCCGGGGCAGGTGCGCAAGGCGCGGCGCCCATTCCGCCCGGGCGGCTTCAAGCCGAGCCTGCGTGACGCGATGGATCGCGGTGCGGGTGACAAGGACATTGGGACCGGAAAGGCGGTCGTGCCGCATCGCCACCACCACGTCGAACAGGCGCAGGTCCATCTTGGGGTTCTGCACGTGCACGGCGCGCACGCCCTTGCGCCGCAGCGCGGCGGCGACCGGGGCGGCGACATTGCCGGTGGAGATGACGAGGCCGGGCCAGGGCGGCGCCGGCCGCGGCGTGACGGCGGCAAGGGGCGCGGGCCAGACCCGCCCGGGCAGCCAGTCCCAGGGCAGGCGGGCACGCACATCGCGCCGCGCGGCGGTCAGGCCCATGGCCTCGGCAAGCCCCTCGACCTGGGCGCGCATGCCGGCATGGCCTTCGGTCAGGGTCCAGGCGGTGGGGATGGTTTCGGGCACGATGGATCGGTCCGTGCCACGTTTCGCGCGAAACCGCACCCCGTGCGCCTCATCCCCGTCCCGCGCGGGGCGGGGATGAGGCGACGGCCCGGGCAGGCGGGCGGCTAGGCGACCGCGGTCGTCGCCTCCTCCTCCCACACGTCGCTGCCGGCGGACGTCTTCAGAATCTCGACAGACCGCAGGCAATCGGCCTTCTTCACGTATCCCTCGCTGGAAATGCCGATGGTCTTGCCGTTGGCGGCCTCGTACGACCAGCGGTATTCCCCGCGCTTGTCGCGATACACCCGGTAGGACGGATAGCGGCGAGCAGCCATGTGATCGGCCCTGTCTGTTGACCGCGCCCGGCGGGCGCGGGGGAGAAGGGCTGGGCCTGACCTTCGGCGGCGGAGAAGAACCCCTCCGGAACGGCTGCCTGCCCGCGCCCAGCGCCGATGCGTGCGAGCCGGATGGCAAAACAGCGACCGGATGGTCCGAGCCCGGCCGTCTTCCGACATCCGAAGCACGTGCAGTTCAGCACAAACCCGGATCAAATACCACGGATATGGTTGTGATGAAGCAAAGACCCACTAGATGCGGGCCGATCGGCCGGCCTACATCTGGCCGGGTCCGGACTTGCGGGAACTGGTGGAGCTGAGGGGAATCGAACCCCTGACCTCGTCATTGCGAACGACGCGCTCTCCCAACTGAGCTACAGCCCCGTCCCGCGCAAGGCGCGCTGTATGAGCGGAGGCCCGGTCGCCGTCAAGCGCTCCGCTTGCTCCCCAGCCCCCCCACGCGTATCAGGCCGCGGCATCGGGAGAGGGGATGCATGGAAGCGCTGCTCTGGCTGATCGACCAGTTGATCGGACTCTACATCTGGGCCCTGATCATCGCCGCCGTCTTCAGCCTGCTGACCGGGTTCGGCATCCTGGACACGCGCAACCGCATCGTCTGGACCATCGGTGACTTCCTCTATCGCGTCACCGAACCCGCGCTACGGCCGGTGCGCCGCTTCCTGCCCGATCTGGGCGGCATCGACATCAGCCCGGTGATCGTCATCCTGGTGCTGCAGGCCGCCCGCATCTTCCTGTGGCGCAGCGTCGCGCCCCTGGTGCTCTAGCCCCGCATGGCCGCCCGCATCATCGACGGCAAGGCCATCGCCGCGCGCCTGCGCGCCGACATCGCGGACCGCGTGGCCGCGTTGCCGTTCCGGCCGGGTTTGCGCGTGGTCCTGGTCGGCGACAATCCGGCCAGCCAGATCTATGTCCGCAACAAGGACCGCGCCGCCGCCCAGGCGGGGTTCGACGGCGGCACGATCCGCCTGCCGGGCGACGTGGCGGAGGCCGACCTGCTGGCCCGCATCGCCCAGCTCAATGCCGACCCGGACGTGGACGGCATCCTGGTCCAGCTGCCGCTGCCCGCGCATATCCGCGAACAGGCCGTGATCGACGCGCTCGACCCGGCCAAGGACGTGGACGGGTTCCACCCGCTGAATGCCGGCCGCCTCGCCTCCGGCCGGCCCGCGCTCGTGCCCTGCACGCCGCTCGGCGTGATGAAGCTGCTCGCCTCCGAGGGCGTGTTGCTGGCGGGCGCGCGGGCGCTGGTGCTGGGGCGCAGCGCCATCGTCGGCCGGCCCATGGCCCAGCTTCTGGTCGGCGCGGACGCGACCGTCACGCTCGCCCACTCGCGCACCCGCGACCTCGCCGCCGAATGCCGGCGGGCGGAGGTGCTGGTCGCCGCCGTGGGGCGGCCGGAACTGGTGCGCGGCGACTGGATCGCGGACGAGGCGGTGGTGATCGACGTGGGCATCAACCGGCTGCCGGACGGGCGGCTGGTGGGCGACGTGGCCTTCGCCGAGGCCGCCACGCACGCCGCCGCCATCACCCCGGTGCCCGGCGGGGTGGGGCCGATGACCATCGCCTGCCTGCTGGAGAACACGCTGACCGCCGCCGTGACCCGCCGCGGGCTGCCGGTGGGGGCAGCCGCGGTCGCCTGAACGCCGCTCGCCCCGATCGCCCTTTGCCCGGCCTTCGGGAGGCGCCACACTCGCCCCCATGCTGCACATGATGAAGCTCGCCGTCGGCATCCGCGATCTCGCCCATCTCGCGGAACGCCAGGCCGCGCGGGCCGTGTCGGACCCGCCGCTACGCCACCAGACCCGCATGTTCCCCCGCCGGGCGGCGGAGATCGTCGGCAAGGGCTCCATCTACTGGGTGATCGCAGGCGTGATGCTGGTCCGGCAGCGCATCGTGGGGATCCGGGAGGAAGCATATGAGGACGGCACCGCCTGCGCGGGCCTCATCCTCGACCCCCGGCTGGTGCAGGTGGAGGCGCGGCCGACCCGTCCCTTCCAGGGCTGGCGCTACCTGACCGCCGAGGACGCACCGCCCGATCTGTCCGCCAGCAAGTCCGGGCGCGGGGCCGCGGCCATGCCGCCGGCGCTGCGGAAGGAGCTGGCGACGCTCGGCTTGCTGTAGGCACGATGGCCGGGCGTATAAGGGCGATCCCTTTCCCCCAAGGGAGTTCCCCATGTCCGACACCCCGGTTCCGCCTCCTCCGCACCTGCCGCCGCAGGTGCTGAAGGCGATGGCGCACGAATGGTGGCTGATCGCGCTGCGCGGCGCGCTGTCCGTTCTGTTCGGCGTGCTGGTCTTTCTCTTCCCGCTCATGGGCGTGCTGGTGGTGATCGCCATGCTCGCGGCGTGGTTCCTGATCGATGGCGTGCTGGGGCTGTGGCATGCGTTGTCCGGCCCCGCGCCGGAGGACGGGCGCGGATGGCACATCTTCCATGCCGTCGTGGACCTCGCCGCGGGTGCTGCGCTGCTGTTCCTGCCCGGCCTGTCCGCGCTGACGCTCGTCTATATCGCCGCGGCCTGGAGCCTGATCGCCGGCGTGCTGGAGATCGCTATGGCCATCAGGGGCCAGCGCCGATTCGGATCGCCCTGGCTGCTGGGCCTTGCCGGCGTGGCGGGCATCGTGGTCGGCGTGCTGCTGTTCGCCGCGCCCGGCCCCGGCCTGATCGCGCTGATGTGGATGATCGCGATCCAGGCCATCGTATTCGGCATCGCGCTGCTGTCGATCGGCTTCCGTCTGCGCAGGATCGCCTGACGGGCTATCGCACGCCCGAGGTCACGAACGCCGATACGATCTGCTTCTGCGCCAGCAGGAACAGGATCAGCACCGGGGCCACGCCCAGGATGGCGGTGGCCATCAGCGGCCCCCACTGCCCGCCCTGCTCGCCCGTGGTGGCGAACAGTTTGAGGCCGATGGAAAGCGTCTTGTTCTCCGGCGTCTCCAGCACCAGCAGCGGCCACAGGTACAGGTTCCAGGCGGACAGAAAGCCCAGCACGAACAGCGCGGCCAGCGCGGCGCGCACGTTCGGCAGGGCGATGCGCGCGAATTGCCGCCACGGGCCGGCACCGTCGATGGCGGCTGCCTCGAACAGCTCGGCGGGCAATTGGCGGAAGGCCTGGCGCAGGAAGAAGCAGGCGAAGCCGCAGTGCGCGACGGTGGGCAGGATCACCGCCAGATGCGTGTCGTACAGCCCGGCGCGCACCACGCCCATGTAGGTCGGGATCAGCGTGATGACGTAGGGCACCGTCATCGTGCCCACCACCAGCGCGAAGCCCGCATCGCGGCCCGGGAAGCGGCCGCGCGCGAAGGCGAAGGCGGCGGGGGCGGCGACGATCAGCTTGCCCGCCGCGCAGCTCACCGCCACGACGATCGAATTCACGAACCAGTCCGCCACCGGGAACAGCGCGAAGGCCTGCGGGAAGTTCGCCAGCGTCGGGTTGGCGGGGAACGGCGCGAGCGTGGCGCGGAACACTTCCGCGTGCGGGGTGAAGGCGGTGCGCAGCATCCAGAACAGCGGGAACAGCGTCAGCAGCGACAGCGCGGCGAGCGTCGCATGCAGCCCCCAGCGCCCCCACCGCACGCGCAGGCGCGGCAGCGCGACCGGATGGACCAGGGTTTCAACCGTAGTGGACACGGCGTTCGAACACCCGGAACTGCATCCATGTCGCGAGCGCGACCAGCAACAGGATCAACGTGGCGACGGCCGCGGCCTCGCCGAACTGGAAATGACGGAAGGCGCGCTCGTACATGAAGTAGAGCAGGTTGGTGCTGGTCTTGAACGGACCGCCTTCGGTCAGCACGTCCACCGCGCCCACGATCTCGTCCAGCACCAGCAGCAGCGTGGTCACGCCGGCGAAGAACAGCGCGGGCGAGATCAGCGGCAGATCGATGTGCAATGCACGGCGCAGCGGCCCGGCGCCATCGAGTGCCGCGGCCTGCCGCAGCTCCTCGGGCACGTTGGCGAGTGCGGCGGCGAAGATCGGCAGGTTCAGCCCGAAGCATTTCCAGAAGGCGACAACACAGATTGCATAGATCGCCATGGACGGATCGTTCAGCCATCGCTGCGGGATGCCGCCGAATGCGGAGAGTATCGCGTTCAGCACGCCCATCACCGGATGAAACATCCACAACCACGCCACGGCCGCGATGGGGAAGGACAGCACGGCGGGCAGGAACAGCGCGCCGCGATAGGCGGCGACCGCGCGGCCCGCGACATGCATCAGCGCATAGGCGAGCGCGAGCGGCACCAGGATCTGCAAGGGCAGCAGCACCGCGAGATAGATCGCGGTGTTGAACAGGGCGAGGTGGAAGTCGGGGTTGGCGAGCGTTTCCACATAGTGCGCGGCCCCGCGCCAGACCGCCGTGCCGCGCAACACGTTCACGTCCACCACCGACAGGCCGAGCGTCGCCAGCATCGGCAGCCAGATGAAGACGATGCAGAGCAGCACGGCCGGGGCGGCCATGAGCCACCAGGCCAGATGCGACCCGCGCACGGCACCCGCCCTCACCCCGCCCCTCTCCCGCAAGCAGGAGAGGGAGAAGCTCCCTCGCCCCCGCTACGGGGGAGAGGGTCGGGGTGAGGAGGCGCGGCGATGAACAACGCGCGGATGGTCACGCCGCGGCGATCAGCCGTTCGACCGCCTGCCGCGACCCGCGCAGCCCCTCCGGCACCGTGACGGCGCCGTTCACGATGCGGCTGATCCATTCGATATGCGCCTGCAACGCCTCCAGCCCGCGCGCACCGGGCCAGATCGTCTCCGAGGTCAGGCCGCCGGCAAGCTGCGCGTGCGCCGCCTCGTTGCCCGGGGACGGCAGGTCATGGACCGTGACGTTCATGTAGCCGGTGGCGAGCCATGGGCGGAATCCCTCGGCGGAGGCGACGTGCTCGAAGAAACTGTAGGCCGCGTCCTGCTGCTCGCGGTTGGTCGCATAGACCGCGAGGAAGTTGCCGCCCGAGTTCATCCGCCGCGGATGCCCCGCGAGGCCCGGCATCTGGAACAGCGCCAGCTCGAACCGCGCCTGTTCGCGCACCACCGATTGCCGCGCGGAGGACGAGGCCATCACCCCGATCGCGCCGGCCTGGAAGCCCGTGACCATCTCGCTGATCGACAGCACGTTCCAGATGCCCTGGCGCTTGGGGGCGACGAACGCCTCGATGCCGGCGATTGCCGCCGCGCTGTCCATGGCCGGGCGGCCGTCCGCCGTGATCACGTCGCCGCCCGCGTTCTGGATGAAGGTCTGCGGCAGCCACTCGTTGACCTCGTAGATCAGGCCCTGCTTGCCGGTGCGGTCCTGAAGCTGCTTCGCCAGCGGATACAGCGCCTCGACCGTATCCGGCACCTGGGCGGGATCGAGCCCGGCCTGTTTCCACAGCGACATGTTCACGTAGAGGACCGGCGTGGACATCGCCCAGGGCACGCCGATCAGCGTGCCGCCGATCGTGCAGATCTCCTTCAGTCCCGGCTTGAAGTTCGCCATCAGCCCGGCCGTCCGCTCCGCCCCGTAGATCGCGGCAAGGTCCTGCGCGCCGAGCGTCTTCCTGGCGAAGTCGGCGAGCTTCCAGCCCGTGGTCATGATCGCGGGCGGGCGGCCCGCGGCGATGCCGGCCATGGCCTTGGTGGTGATGGCCTCATACGTCGTCCCCTCCTGGCGGGAGACGACGGTCACGCCGGTCTTTTTCGCGTTGAACGCGGCGATGACCTTCTGGACGGGATGTTCGGCACCCGAGAACAGGTGCACGAAGTCGATCCGGGCGTCGGCGGAGCGGGCCGCGCCGGCGGCCAGGATCGCGGGCAGCGCAAGCGCGGTGCGGCGGGAGAGGTGCATCGGGGGACCTCCGGGCTGGAATGGTCCCGCCCGCCTACGCCCGCGGCGTGGCGGTTGCGTTGCGCGGAGATGAAGCTTGGATGATGCACCCGGACCATTCCTGTCATGATCCGGAGGATGCGACCGGAGGCCCGCCCCCTTGAACAACAGGCGCGGCAGGCCGGATATGGTCGTGCGAGGAGGGGCAGGCGTGTCGGAGAAGATCATCGGTGGACCGGAGGCGCCAGACGAGGCCGCCGAGGCGGCCGCCCCGAAAGCACCATCGTCCCTCGAACGATTCCGGCTCGCCCGGCTCGGCTTCTCGAAGCCGGAGCTGGCCTTCCTGCCGGAAGGTCTGCGCCTGCGCCTGCGGCCGGACGTGTTCGGCCCGGCGATGGATGCGATCTGCCTCGGCCTCGCCGTCGCCGGCATCGCGGGCGGATACTGGCTCGGCTTCGAGAATGGCGGGCTTCTGGCCTACATCCTCGCCGTGCCCGCGCTGATCCTGCCGGTCGTGCCGCGCCTGCTCGGGCGGCGTCTTGATGCCGAGATCTCCGAAGGCAGGGTGCGCGTGACCGAACGGCATGTCCTCGGGCTGCTGCCCGTCTCCTGGACCGAACCGCTCGCGTCCTATGCCGCGCAGCGGACGCTGCGCCGATGGACGGAACGCCAGCGCGCGCGCCAGGAACGCCCGGCCGGCCTGCTGGAATTCCAGCGCAAGGCCGACGTGCAGATGCAGGCCGGATTCTTCACCCTCCAGCATGCGGCGCGGCCGCGCCGCTCCCTGGTGCTGGCCTACAGCGACAAGGGGCCGGTGGAGGACGGCCTCGCCACCGAGATCACGCAGGCCCTGCGGCGCGCGGCCGGCCCCTGAGCCTGCCGGTCAGAGGCCCGCGTCCGCCGGCACGCGGATCATCCCGTCCACGATGCGGGCGGGTACGGCCTCCAGCACATCGCCCACGCAGGGGCCGCCGAAGCATTCGCCGTCCTCGATGCGGAACCGTGCCCCGTGCGTCGCGCACAGGATGTGGCTGCCATCCGTACTGAGGAACCGGTCCGGCGCGAAATCGAGCGGTACGCCGATATGCGGGCAGGAATTGACGTAGACGAAGACCCGGTCGCCCCGGCGCACCGCGAACAGGCCCAGGAACCCGCCCGGCGCGGGGCCGTAGCCCTTCGACCCGCCATCCGGGATATCAGCGAGCGGGCCGAGCACGCGTTCCGCAGTGGATGCGGTCAGCCCTTCCATCCGCCCATCTTGCACACCAGCGCCCATTCCGCCGCCGTGACCGGCTGCACCGACAGGCGCGACAGCTTCACCAGCGCCATCTCCGCCAGCCTGGGCTCGGCCTTGATCGCGGCCAGACTCACCGGTTTCGGCATGGGCCCGACCGCCTTCACGTCCACGCAGACCCAGGGCCCTTCCTTCGCGGTGGGGTCGGGATAGGCCTCCTTCACCACCTCGGCGATGCCGACGATCTCCTTGCCTTCGTTCGAATGGTAGAAGAAGGCGCGATCGCCAAGCTTCATCGCCTGGAGGTTGAGCTTGGCGGAATGGTTGCGCACGCCCGTCCAGGGGCCGGTGCCGTCCGCGACCTGCTGGTCCCAGGAATAGGCGTCGGGTTCCGACTTGATCAGCCAGTATGCCATGGGCGGACGATCCCAGCCGCGGGGCCGGACGGCAAGATGCGGCGGGACGGAAAGAAGGGGCAGAAACCCCAAGCAGGTCCCGCCTGCGTGAAGCACGGGGCCGCTGCCTTCAAACCCTTCCGCGTGGCGGCTATGTTGCAGGTGTGTCCGCCGCCGCGCCCTCTGCCCCGCGCAGCCTGCACCGGTTCGCCAATCCCGGCCGCTTCCTGCGGGCCTCCGGGCGGGTGCTGCCGTGGCTTGCCGCCGCCGCCGCCGCGCTGACGCTGACCGGCCTCGGCTGGGGCCTGCTGTTCGCCCCCGCCGACTGGCAGCAGGGCGATTCCGTGCGGATCATGTACATCCACGTGCCGTCCGCCTGGCTGGCGCTGTCCGGCTACCTGGCGCTGGCGCTGGCGTCCGCCACCGCGCTGGTCTGGCGGCATCCGCTCGCCGATCTCGCGGCCGTCGAGATCGCGCCGGTGGGGGCGGCCTTCACCGCGCTGTGCCTCGCCACCGGGTCGATCTGGGGCAAGCCCATGTGGGGGGCGTGGTGGGTGTGGGACGCGCGGCTGACCTCCGTGCTGATCCTGTTCTTCCTCTATCTCGGCCACATCGCCCTGGTGCGCGCCTTCGATGAGCCCGAACGGGGGCAGCGCGCGGGCGCGATCCTGGCGCTGCTGGGCGTGGTGAACCTGCCGGTCATCAAGTTCTCGGTCGATTGGTGGAACACGCTGCATCAGCCGGCGACGATCACCCGGTTCGGCGCACCGACCATGCATGTGGACATGCTGTGGCCGCTGCTGGTGACGGCGGCCGGCTTCACCTTCGCGTTTGCCGCCATCGTGACGGCGCGGCTGCGCGCGGCGGTGATGGAGCGGCGCATCCGCGGGCTGCTGCTCGCGCGGGCGAGGACGGCGTGACCCACCTTCCCTACATCGTCGCGAGCTACGCGCTCTGCGCCGTGGTGATGCTGGCGCTGGTGCTCGGCGCCTGGCGCCGCCACGCCACGGCGAAGCGCCGCCTCGCCCAGCTCGACCGCCGCGCTGCATGACGCGCAAGCACCGCCGCCTGCTGCTGCTCGGCCTCGGCGCACTCGGCCTCGGCACCGCCGCGGCGCTGACGCTGACGGCGATGTCCGACAACCTCGTCTTCTTCATCCCGCCGTCCGAGGTCGCGGAGAAGGCCGTGGTCGGCCGCAATTTCCGCCTGGGCGGGCTGGTCGAGCAGGGCAGCGTGGTGCGCGGCGCGGAAGCCGGCACGCCCACCGCCCGCTTCCGCGTGACCGACGGGGCGGCCACGATCACCGTCACCTACAGCGGCATCCTGCCCGACCTGTTCCGGGAAGGTCAGGGCGTGGTCACGCTCGGCGCGCTGCAGCCGGACGGCACGTTCCGCGCGAGCGAGGTGCTCGCCCGCCACGACGAGACCTACATGCCACCCGAGGTCGCGGCGGCGCTGAAGCGCACCGGACACTGGGACCCGGCCAAGGGCGCGCCGCCACCGGCGACGAGCTGGAACACGCTGGACCCGAAGCGGGTCAATTGAAGAACGGACAATCGCGGTGATCCCCGAACTCGGCCATTTCGCACTGGCGCTGGCCTTCGCCATCGCGGTCGCGCAGGCGGCGCTGCCGCTGTGGGGCGCGCAGACGCGGGATGCGCGGCTGATGGCGGCCGGGCCGGCACTCGCGGCCGGCCAGTTCCTCGCCGTGCTGACCGCATTCTTCGCGCTGATGTGGTCCTACGCGGTGTCCGACTTCTCCGTCGTCAACGTGGCGGAGAACAGCCATTCGCTGAAGCCGCTGCTGTACAAGCTGACCGGCACGTGGGGAAACCACGAGGGCTCGCTGCTGCTGTGGTGCACCATGCTCGCCGGCTGCGGCGCGGCGGTGGCCGGGTTCGGGCGCGGCCTGCCCACGGCGCTGCGCGCGCGGGTGATCGGCGTGCTGGGGCTGGTGGCGGCCGGGTTCCTGCTGTTCGCGCTGACCACCTCCAACCCGTTCGACCGGCTGTGGCCGCCGCCGGATGACGGGCGGGACCTGAACCCGCTGCTGCAGGACCCCGGCCTCGCCTTCCACCCGCCGCTGCTCTACGCGGGCTATGTCGGCTTCTCCGTCGCCTTCGCCTTCGCGGTCGCGGCCCTGATCGAAGGCCGCGTGGATGCCGCCTGGGGGCGCTGGGTACGCCCCTGGACGCTGGCCGCATGGTCGCTGCTGACCGGCGGCATCGCTCTGGGGTCCTGGTGGGCCTATTACGAACTCGGGTGGGGCGGATACTGGTTCTGGGATCCGGTCGAGAACGCCTCCCTGCTGCCATGGCTGACCGGCACCGCGCTGCTGCATTCGGCGATCGTCGTGGAGAAGCGGGACGCGCTGCGCATCTGGACCGTGCTGCTGGCCATCGCGACCTTCAGCTTCTCACTGCTCGGCACCTTCCTGGTGCGGTCGGGCGTGCTGAACTCGGTGCATGCCTTCGCCAACGACCCGGCGCGCGGGCTGTTCATCCTGGTGCTGCTGGCGCTGACCATCGGCGGCGCCCTGGCGCTGTTCGCGTGGCGTGCGCCCGGCATGGCGCCGACCGGGCTGTTCGCGCCGATCTCGCGTGAGGGCGCGCTGGTGCTGAACAACATCCTGCTGTGCAGCATGGCCGCCGTGGTGGCGACCGGCACGATGTATCCGCTGTTCGCGGATTTCCTGTTCGGCCACAAGCTGTCCGTCGGCGCCCCGTTCTTCAACGCGACCGTGCTGCCGCTGGCGGCCCCGCTTCTGGCCGCGATGGCGGTGGGGCCGGTGCTGGCCTGGAAACGCGCACGGCTGGAGGAAGCGGCCCGGCGGCTGTGGCCCGCGGCACTGGTCGCCGCCGCGGTGGGCCTGGCCGCCGGTTTCGGCTGGTCGGCAGTGCCCGCGCTGGGCTTCGCCGGCGCGGCGTGGCTGATCGGCGGCGCCGTGGTGGATATCGCCGGGCGCGCGCGCTGGTCGATGGCGCGGCTCGCCGGCATCCCGCGCGCGGCCTGGGGCGGCGCCGTCGCGCATGCCGGGCTGGGCGTGACGGTCGCGGGCATCGCCGGCATGACACTGGCCGTGGACCGCTCCGTGCTGCTGCATCCGGGCGAAAGCGCCGGGCTCGGCGGCTACGACTGGCGGCTGATCGCGGTGGCGGACGGGCGCGGGCCGAATTTCTCGCTGCGGCAGGCACGCATCGAGGTCACGCGCAGCGGCGACCATGTGGTCACGCTCACCCCGCAGCGCCGGTTCTATCCGGTGCAGCGCATGACCACGACCGAGGCCGCGATCCACACCACCGGCCTCGCCGACATCTATGCCGTGCTGGGGGAGGAGCGGGACGGCGCGGCCGTGCTGCGGCTGCACCTGAACCCGCTCGCGCCCTGGATCTGGATCGGCGCGCTGATCATGGCGCTGGGGGGCGCGCTGTCGCTGTCCGACCGCAGGCTGCGCGTGGGCGCGCCGGCGCGGCGGCGGGCCGCGCTTCCCGCGGGGGCGCGGCCGGCATGAACCGCCGCTGGCTCCTGGCGGCCCCGCTCGGCATCGCCGCCGCGGCGGGGGCGGGGTTCTATGCGATGCTGGCGCGGATGAACGAAGGCCGCTTCGACCCACGCGGCGTGCCCTCGGCCCTGCTGGACAAGCCCGCGCCCGTCACGTCGCTGCCGGCGCTGGACGGGCATCAGGGCTGGACGGATGCCGACCTGCGCAAGGGCGGCGCGCCGCTGCTGGTGAACTTCTTCGCCTCCTGGTGCGTGCCCTGCGTGATCGAGCATCCGCAGCTGATGACCCTGTCGCGCCAGGGCGTGCGCATCCTCGGCGTCGCCTATCGCGACAAGCCGGCGGACAGTGCGCGCTTCCTGGCCCAGCGCGGCAACCCGTTCGCGGGCGTGGTCAGCGACGCGGAAGGCCGTGCCAGCCTCGAATGGGGGCTGTACGGGGTGCCGGAGACCTATCTGCTGGACGGCGCGGCGCGCGTGCGCTGGCGCATGGCCGGGCCGGTGACGGAGGAGATCCTGGCGGACCAGTTGCAGCCATTGCTGAGGCGGATCGCTTGAGCGCGGACCCCGCCGAGCAGCTCCCGGATCCGGCGCAGGAGGAACGCGCCCAATCCATCGGCCGCGAACTGCGCTGCCTTGTCTGCGAAGGCCAGTCGATCGAGGACAGCAACTCCCTGTTCGCGGCCGACATGCGCCGCGCCGTACGCGAACGCATCGCCGCCGGTGACAGCGACAGCCAGATCATGACCTGGGTCACGGCGCGCTATGGCGACATGGTCCGCCTGCGGCCGCCCTTCTCCGCCGGCACCGCGCTGCTCTGGGCCAGCCCCGTCCTGTTCGCCGCGGCGGGCTTGGGCGCGGCCCTGCTGCTGCGCCGCCGCCGCGCCACCGTGGCCCCGCTGACCGCGACGGAGCGCGCCCGCATCGAGGCGTTGCGCAAGGGATGATCTGGCTCGTCTTCGCGTTGGCCGCCGCCGTCGCGCTGGCGCCGCTGCTGCTGTCGCTCCGCCGCGCCGCCGCGCTGCGCGGGCGCAAGGAAGCCGACCTCGCGCTCTACCGTGCCCAGCTCGCGGAACTGGATCGCGACCGCGCCGAGGGCCGCATCACTTCCGCCGAGCATGAAGCCGCGACGGCGGAGACCGGCCGCCGCCTGATCGCCGCCGCCGATGCCGCCGACCCCGATGCCGCGCACGGGCGGATGATGCCGGTCGCCCTGGCGCTGCTGCTGGTCCCGGCGCTGGCGCTCGGCATCTATCTGACCACCGGCAGCCCCGGCCTGCCCGCGGCCCCCTTCGCCGAGGTGAAGGCCCAGCGCGACGCCGAGGCGAAGCTGCTGGCCGAGCTGCGCACCCGCGTGCAGGCGCTCGACCAGACCACCGACCAGGCGCGGCAGGGCTGGCTGCTGCTCGGCGATGCCGAGCGGGCGCGCGGCGACCTCGCCGCCGCGGCCGAAGCCTACAAGCGCGCGCTGGCGATCCGCTTCGATGCCGATCTCGCCTTCCGCGCCGGCACGCTGCTGATGGCCGCGCGCGGCGAGGTCACGGAGGAGACGCGCGATCTGTACCGCCGCGCGCTCGCCGCGGCACCTCCGGATGCGCGCTGGCGGCCGATGGCGGAGCGCCTGCTGGCCACGCCATGACGCGGGAAGGGATGGCCAGCCCGCGGCCATGCCTGTATGATGGCCGCATGTTCGGATCGCATCTTACGCGAATTACCCGCCCGGTCGCCTAGGCGCAGCCGGCGAAGCGTCGGCGCGCCAGTCGCGCCGGGTCCTCTCTCCTTCGCCAGCCCCTTCGCCCTTGCCGGAGCCGAACATGCCCGCCCTTCCGCCTGCCGCCCAGCGTTTCACCCTGACCACCGATGCCGCACCCGGCACGCTTGCCCGCGTGCTCGCCCCCTTCGCCAAGCGGGACGTGGTGCCCGATGCGATGGAGGCGCGCCGCACGGGCGATGCGCATGTCGTGATCGTCACGTGCCTGGATGTCGATCCGACCGACGCGAAGCTGATCCGCGGCGACCTGCTGCGGCTGGTGGGGCTGCGTGACCTGAACGTGGAGTGCGGTGCGCCGCGGCTGGCTGCCTGACTGGCGCACCGCCCACGTTTATTCCGCGGCCTTCAGTGCACGCACGAACAGCGTGGTGTTGTGCCGCAGCATGGTGAGGTAGGTGGCCGCCGGGCCGTCCGCCTCGGACAGCGCGTCGGAGTAGACCTCGCCGCCGATCACCGCGCCGGCCTCACGCGCAAGCGTCTGCGAGATCGCAGGGTTTGTCATGTTTTCGACAAAGATCGCGCGGATACCCTCGCTGCGGATCTGCCGCGCCAGTTCGGCAATCGCCTGCGCGGAAGGCTCGCTTTCCGTGCTGATGCCCTGTGCCGCATGGAACTCGATGCCATAGCGCGCGCCATAGTAGCCGAAGGCATCATGGCTGGTGATGATGCGTCGCTTCGCGGCGGGGATCGCCGCGAATTGCGCTTCGATCCAGGCGTCGGCCTCCTCGATGCGCGTGATGTAGTCCGCGCCGCGGCGTTGGTAAGTCGCCGCGTTGGCGCGGTCGGCCTTGGCAAGGCCATCAGCGATGGCGCGTGCATAGAGCACGCCGTTGCGGGGGTTCTGCCATGCATGCGGATCACGCACTGTCCGGCCGGCGCCATGACTGTGCCCATGATCGTGGCCATGGCCTTCGTCTTCTTCACGCATGGTCCGCGGCTGCACCTTCTCGGCCGCCACGATGTCCGCGCCCTTGAAGCCGGACGAACGCTTCATCCGGTCGAGCCACGGCTCGAAGCCCAACCCGTTGCGCACGAGAATGTCAGCCGCGCTCAACATGCGCAGGTCGGACGGCTTGGGGTTGAACTCATGCGCATCGCCGTTGGGGCCGACGAACATGGTGATGGCGACCGCATCGCCCGCGATTTCCTTCACCATGTCAGCAAGGATCGAAAAGCTCGCCACCACGCCAGGGCGCGTTTGCGCACGCGCGACGGTAGCGAATGGCACAGCGGCGAATGGCAGGGCAGCCAGCAGGGTGCGGCGCTTCATGGCGAACGTCCGTAACGTTATATTATAACGATACGGCGGCCGTGCCTCGCTTGGCAAGCCGGTCACGCATGCTTGCAGCGTGGTTGAAGCGACGCGGAGCGCATGGTCATGGTGCCCGCACGATGACGCTGTCTGATCTGGAGACCGTTTCCCTACAACATGGCGACGCGCGCGTTGCATGGCGGCGTCATCCACGCGCGCGACGCGTAAGCCTGCGCATCGATCCACGTGCCGGATCCGTGATCATCACCTTGCCGCAGCGCGGATCGCGGCGGGCAGGCATGGATCTTTTGATGACGCATGCGGCCTGGGTCGCGGACCGGCTTGCCGCATTGCCGGATGCCGTGCCCTTCGTCGAAGGCGCGATACTTCCGGTGGACAACACGCCGCATCACATACGTCATGCCAGCGATGCCCGCGCACAGATCACCGCGGATGAGATCATCGTCGGTGGCGATCCCGCCTTCCTCAGCCGCCGTGTGGCGGACCTGCTTCGCGCCGAGGCGCGCCGGCGCCTGGTGCGGCTGTCGCACGACAAGGCCGCGCAGGTGAACCGCAAGCCATTGCGCGTGACGGTGAAGGATACCGTCTCACGCTGGGGGTCATGCGCACCGGACGGCGCGCTGTCCTATTGCTGGCGACTGATCTTCGCGCCCCTCACCGTGCAGGACTATGTTGCCGCGCATGAGGTGGCCCATCTCGTGCACATGAACCATGGTTCCCGCTTCTGGGCGCTGGTGCGCACGCTGACACCGCACACGGACGAATCCGTTGAATGGCTGCGGCAGGAAGGCCCGCGGCTGATGCGCTACGGATGATCCGCCCGCGGCGCCAGCACCTGTCCGGCGCCGTCGCGGTCTGGTCGCGCCCGGCCCCCGTCTCGCCGCATCACCGCCCCCACGCACGATCGCTGTGTCCGCGCACCGGCAGCGGAAGGGAGAGCGGCGATGCATGAACTTGCCTCTTTCGAAATCCTCCTGCGGTTACTGGCCGCCACCATCGCGGGAGTTGCACTCGGCCTCGATCGCGAATTGCACGGGCAGGCGACCGGCATGCGCACGCTTGGCCTCGTCGCGCTCGGCGCCGCCGCGATCAGCGCCGCGGGATCGACCCTGCCGCAGCTTGGCCCATCCGCGGATGCGCACAGCCGGGTGATCCAGGGCGTGGTGCAGGGCGTGCTGGCCGGGATCGGCTTCCTGGGCGCCGGCGTGATCCTGCGCACGCCGCATGACCGCCGGGTACGCGGCATGACCACGGCCGCGAATGTCTGGACCACGGCCGCGCTCGGCGTCGTGTTCGGACTTGGCCAATGGCGCATCGCAGGCGTCACCTTCGCCGTGGCCCTCGTACTGCTGGTCGGCGTGGCGCGCATCGAAACGGCGTTCGCTCTCAAAGGCGATCGCAAGAACGGATCCTCACCGCCGGAAAGTTGAATGCCCTGGGGCATATTGCCCCACGTGCCGGATCGCGCATGCATCGCCGCGCGTAATGGGTTAAGGTGGCTGCGTCAGATACGTGGAGACGGTCGTGGACGAAGCAGCCCTCCTTCTCTCTCGCGTACAGTTCGCCGTCACGATCGCCCTTCACATCATCTTTCCCGCCTTCACGATCGGGCTGGCCAGCTATCTCGTCGTGCTCGAAGCGCAGTGGCTGCGCACGCGCGACAGCATCTATCTGCGCCTCTACGACTTCTGGGTGCGTGTGTTCGCGGTCAGCTTCGGGCTGGGCGTGGTCTCCGGCGTGATGATGTCCTACCAGTTCGGCACCAACTGGAGCCGCCTGTCCGAGACGATGGGTTCCATCCTCGGGCCCCTGCTGGCCTATGAGGGACTGACGGCCTTTTTCCTGGAAGCCGGGTTCCTGGGGGTGATGCTGTTCGGCCGCGACCGTGTCGGGCCGCGGCTGCACTTCCTGGCGACGCTGCTGGTGGCCACGGGCACGCTGATCTCGGCCTTCTGGATCCTCGCGGCCAATTCCTGGATGCAGACGCCCGCCGGCTTCGTATGGGAGAACGGGCGAGTCGCGCCGCAGGACTGGATTGCGGTGATCTTCAACCCGTCCTTCCCCTACCGCCTCGTTCACATGACGCTCGCGGCCTATCTGACCACCGCGCTTGTGGTCGGCGCCGTGGGCGCATGGCACCTGCTGCGCGGATCGGCCGATCCGGCGGTGCGGCGGATGCTGGTCATGGCGGTCGGGATGATCGCGGTGGTCGCGCCCCTGCAGATCGTGGCCGGCGACCTGCACGGCACCAACACGTTCGAGCATCAACCGGCCAAGATCGCCGCGATGGAAGGCCATTGGGAAACGCGCAACGGCGCGCCCGCCATCCTGTTCGCGATCCCCGACCCCGCCAACGAGCGCAACCGGTTCGAGGTCGCGATCCCCAACCTCGCCAGCCTCTACCTGACGCATTCCTGGAACGGGGAGGTCCGCGGCCTGAAGGCCTTCCCGCCGGAGGAGCGGCCGCCCGTGCACCTGCCCTTCTGGGCGTTCCGGATCATGGTCGGGTGCGGGCTGATCATGCTCGCCGTGGGCTGGTGGGGGGCGCTGCTGTGGCGGCGCGGCACCATCACTGTGGAACGGCGCTTCCTGCGGCTCGCGGTGCTGGCCGGCCCGCTCGGCTTCGTCGCGCTGATCGCGGGCTGGACGGTGACGGAGGTCGGACGCCAGCCTTACGTCGTGTACGGCATGCTGCGCACCGCCGATGCCGTCTCCCCGGTCGCCGGGGCGTCGGTGTCCGCGTCGCTGACGCTGATCGCGGTGGTCTACATGCTCGTCTACGGGGTGGGGCTCTGGTACCTGTTCCGCATGTTCGGCGTCGGGCCCGCGCTGCCCGACAGCGCGCGCAGGCCCGTGCCTGCACGGGGATCGAACCGCCCGCTCTCGGGCGCCGACCTGGCCGCAGAGGCGGAGGGCTGATCCATGGAAGACATCATGCCGGTGCTCCTCATCGGCGTCCTCGCCGCGGCCATCCTGCTCTATGTCCTGCTGGACGGCTTCGATCTCGGGGTCGGGATCCTGTATCTGTCCGAGCATGATCCGGCCGACCGCGACACGATGATGCTGTCGGTGGCACCGGTCTGGGACGGCAACGAGACCTGGCTGGTTGCCGGCTCCGTGGTCCTGCTGGCCGGGTTCCCCGCCGCCTACGCCGTGATCTTGCCCGCCTTCTACCTGCCGCTGATCCTGATGCTGCTGGCGCTGATCTTCCGCGGCGTGGCCTTCGAGTTCCGCTTCAAGTCGAACCGGTCGCGCGTGGTGTGGGACATCGCCTTCGCCGGCGGGTCGCTGGTCGCGGCGTTCTGCCAGGGCCTCGTGCTCGGCGGCTATATCGGCGGGACCGCCGATGGCGAGGTCAGCTTCGAATGGCTGTCGCCCTTCGCAATCTTCTGCGGTGTGGCCGTGGTGATCGGCTACACGCTGCTGGGCGCCTGCTGGCTGATCATGAAGGCCGAGGGTGCGCTGGAGGCGCGGATGCGGCGGCTCGCGCCCAGGCTGCTGCTGATCTCGCTGGCCGCGCTCGCGATCGTCAGTCTCTGGACGCCGCTCCATTCGCAGCGCATCGCGGAACGCTGGTTCTCCTGGCCCAATATCGTGCTGCTCGCCCCGGTGCCGTTGATGACCGCGCTGGCTGCGCTGTGGCTGTGGCGCACCGCACGGACCGGAACCTACGCGCCGTTCCTCGCCGCCGCGCTGATCTTCGCGCTGGGGACGGTCGGGCTCTGCGTGTCGCTCTGGCCCTATGTGGTGCCGTTCCGCGTGACGATCTGGGACAGCGCCGCACCGATGCTCAGCCTGTGGTTCTCCCTCATCGGCGTGGTGCTCTTCCTGCCGGCGGTGCTGGCCTACACGGCGTGGTCCTACTGGGTGTTCCGCGGCAAGGTCCGCGCGGACGCGGGCGCCTATCACTGATGCGGCGCGGCGCCTGGTTCGTGGCGCTGTGGGTGGCGGGCATCCTTGCGGTCGCGCTGCTGTATTACGGGCTGAGCGCACTCATCCGCCTGCAATGATGGGCTGCTTCCCGCCGGGTGCCGCCCGGCCGGGAATGGGCTAGACTTGCCCCGTGAACCAGATCGCGAACGAGGCCGGCGCCCTGCTGCGCGCGGCCGCCACTGCCGCCCGTGACGCCGCCCAGGCGCTCGCGGGCGCGGATCGTGCCGCCAAGGATGCCGCCCTCCGCGCAGGTGCCGCCGCCCTGCGCCGGCGCGAGGCCGAGATCCTGGTCGCGAACGAAGCCGACCTGGCCGGCGCGGGCAGCCTGACCCCGGCCTTTCGCGACCGCCTGACCCTGAACCCGGCCCGCATCGCCGCCATGGCCCGGGGGCTGGAGGACGTCGCCGCCCTGCCCGACCCGGTCGGCCGCGCACTGGCGGACTGGACGCGCCCGAACGGGCTGCGCATCCGCCGCATCGCGACCCCCATCGGCGTGGTCGGCATGATCTATGAGAGCCGGCCGAACGTAACCGCGGATGCCGCGGCCCTGTGCCTCAAGTCCGGCAACGCGGTGATCCTGCGCGGCGGGTCCGAGGGTGCCGCCAGCGCACGCGCCATCCATGCCGCACTGGCCGAGGGGCTGGCGGCGGCCGGCCTGCCCGAGGCCGCCGTGCAGGTCGCCCCCACCACCGACCGCGCGTTCGTGGGCGCGATGCTCGCCGCCGCCGGCCTGATCGACCTGATCATCCCGCGCGGCGGCAAGGGGCTGGTCGAACGCGTGATGGCCGAGGCGCGCGTGCCCGTCCTCGCCCATGCCGAAGGGCTCTGCCACACTTATGTCCACGCGGAAGCCGACCCCGACATGGCGGTGTCCCTGGTGCGCAACGGGAAGCTGCGCCGCACCGGCATCTGCTCCGCAACCGAGACGCTGCTGATCGACGCCGCCTGCGCCCCCGCGCTGCTGCCGCGCATCGTCGCGGCGCTTGAGGCGGAAGGCTGCCGGTTCCGCGCCGATCCGCGCGCCCGCGCGATCCTGCCCAAGCTGGAGGCGGCCACCGAGGCCGACTTCGCCACCGAATGGCTGGACGCGGTGCTGAACATCGCCGTGGTCGATGGTGTGGACGCGGCCGTGGCCCATATCCGCCGCTTCGGGTCGGAACACACCGACGCCATCGTGACGCGGGACGAAGCCGCGGCGCGCCGCTTCCTCGCCGGCATCAGCTCCGCGGTCGGGCTGTGGAACGCCTCCACCCAGTTCAATGATGGCGGGGAATTCGGCTTCGGTGCCGAGATCGGCATCGCCACCGGCCGCATGCACGCGCGTGGCCCGGTCGGCCTGGAGCAGCTTTGCAGCTACCGCTACGTCATCGACGGGACCGGCCAGACCCGCCCCTGATGTCGCAGGCACCCCGCCGGTGATGCGCGCGTGCTGACGCAGGGCCGCTTCGGCGACCGCCGCCGCGCCCGGATCGGCCTGCTCGGCGGGTCGTTCAACCCCGCGCACGAAGGTCATCGTCACGTGGCCGAGGTTGCGCTGCGCGCGCTCGGCCTCGATCAGGTCTGGCTGATGGTCAGCCCCGGCAATCCCCTGAAGCCCGCGGACGGAATGGCCCCTTTCGCGGACCGGTATGCCTCCGCGCGCCGCATCGCCGCCCCGCCCCGGATCATCGCGACCGATATCGAGGCACGGCTCGGGACCCGGCACACCTGGCGCACGCTGAAGCGGCTGCAACGGCGCTTCCCGCGCGCGCAGTTCGTGTTCGTGCTGGGGGCCGACAACCTCGCATCGCTGCATCGCTGGGAACGGTGGCGCCACATCGCACGGCGCATCGCGCTCGCCGTGGTGCCCCGCCCCGGAGCCACCCGCCTGGCGCTCGTCTCGCCCGCTGCCGCGGTGCTGCGCCACGCCCGAGGCCGGCCGCGCAGTCTGTGCTTGCGGCGAACGCCCGCGTGGACGTTGATTCCGGCTCGGACCTCCAGCCTGTCCGCAACATCGATTCGCCAGGGAAGCGCCACCATCACCCGTACGCCAGCCCCCCGCCCCGCCCGCACGCCGGCCAAGAAGGCCGCCAAGCGAAAAACCGCGACGACGAAGGCGGAAGTGGCCGCCGGGCCGCGCCGCCGTCCGCGCAAGGCCGTAACCGCGGAGGCGGCGCCGCCGCGCATCGACCAGCTCGTCACGCTGATCACCGGCAGCCTCGATGACGACAAGGCCGAGGCGATCGTGGTGCTCGACCTCGAAGGCCGCGCCGCCTTCGCCGACCGCATGGTGATCGCGACGGGCCTCGCCGACCGCCAGATCCAGGCGATGGCCACGCATCTGGCCGAGAAGCTGAAGGACGCCGGCTTCGGACGGGCGAACGTGGAAGGGCTGGGGTCGTCGGACTGGGTGCTGCTCGATGCCGGCGATGTCGTCGTGCATCTGTTCAAGCCCGAGGCGCGCGCCCAGTACCAGCTTGAGAAGATGTGGGGGCCGGACAGCCCGGCCGGAGACGGACCGTAGCGCGCGACTGGGCCATCCTCGCCGTCGGCCGCCTCAAGGCCGGGCCGGAGGAGGCGCTGTTCGCGCAGCACGCCGCGCGGCTGCGTCCCGCGCTGGGATTGCGGGAAGTGGCCGAAGGCCGCGGCAGCCCGGCCGAGATCAGGCGGCGGGAGGCGGATGCGCTGCTCGCGGCCCTGCCCGACCATGCCTTCGTCATCGCGCTCGACCTCGGCGGCAAGGCGCCGGCAAGTGAGGAACTGGCCGTACTTCTTGGACGCTGGGAGGAGGCCGCGCGGCCGCTGCGTTTCGTGATCGGCGGCGCGGAAGGGCTGGACGAGCGGGTGCTGGGCCGGGCCGACCACCTGCTTTCCCTCGGCCCGCTCACCTGGCCGCATCTGCTGGTGCGCGGCATGCTCGCGGAACAGCTCTATCGCGCCCAGGCGATCCGCGCCGGCCACCCGTACCATCGGGCATGGCGGCCGTAGGGATCGCGATCTAGCATCGTCGCGGGAGACGACGATGGAGATCCGACAATGAGATCACTCTGGCGCATCGCCGCGGCTGCGGCGGTGGCATCGGTCCTGGCCGGCCAGGCCGAGGCGAAGACCTTCCGGCTCGCGACCACGGTGGATGCGCAGACGCTCGATCCGCATGCGCACAACGCGCTCTACACCTACCTGCTGGTCTCGCAGATCTACGAGCCGCTGGTCTATCGCAATCAGGAGATGAAGCTGGAACCTGGCCTGGCCGTGTCCTGGACGCAGGCGGAGCCGACGCGCTGGCGCTTCCATCTGCGCCCCGGCGTGAAGTTCGCCGACGGGTCGCCGTTCGAAGCGGACGACGTGGTATTCAGCCTGCGCCGCGCGCTGGCACCGACCTCCAACTTCTCCATCTACATCGACACGGTCACCGATGTGATCGCGGTCGATCCGCTGACCGTGGACATCGTCACCCGCGCCCCGGATGCGGTGATCCCGGACAAGCTGACGCGCGTGCTGATCATGGATCGCGCCTGGGCCGAGGCGCATGGCAGCGAGCAGCCGCAGAACCTGCGCGAGCGCGAGGCGATCTTCGCCGTGCGCAACGCCAACGGCACCGGCCCCTTTGTCATCAAGGAACGGCAGAACGACCAGCGCACGATCATGGTGCGCAACCCGAACTGGTGGGGTGGCGAGACCAGCGTCACCGAATACCACCACATCGTCATCAACTCGGACGCAACGCGGGTCGCCGCCCTGCTGTCGGGCGAGGTGGACATGATCCACACCGTGCCGAACCAGGACGTGGAGCGGATCCGCCGTACGCCCAACCTGCACATCCTGGAAGGCCAGGAGAACCGCACCGTCATCATGGGCTTCGACCAGCATCGCGACGAGCTGCTGTATGCGTCGGTGAAGGGCCGCAACCCGTTCAAGGACGTCCGCGTGCGCCGGGCAGTGGCGCAGGCGATCGATATCAACGCGATCCGTACACGCACGCTGCGCGGCCAGGCCGTGCCGACCGGGTCGATGTGGACCCAGTTCGTCAATGGCTGGAGTGAGGAGACCGACAGCCGCCTGCCGCTCGACCGCGACGGCGCGAAACGCCTGCTGGCCGAAGCGGGATACCCTGACGGGTTCGAAGTGACGATGGACTGCCCGGTCGGAGCCTATGACGAGGCGTGCCAGGCCATCGCGGCGCAACTGGCGCAGGTCGGCATCCGCATCCGGCTCAACATCCTGCCGGGCGCGCAGTTCAGCCCGAAAGTGCTGCGCCAGGACACGTCGATGTACGTCATCTCCTGGGGCGTGCCGACCTTCGATGCGCTTTACACGCTGCGCGGCCACTTCGTGACGCGCTCCAAGGTCGGCAGCGGATCATGGAACGCGGGCGGCTATTCCAACCCGCAGATCGATGCCCTGGTGGAGAAGCTGGCGGACGAGGCCGATGCGGACGCGCGGCGCGCCATGATCGTGGAGGCGCACCGGCTGCTGCGCGCCGACATGGGCTATGTCCCACTGTACCACACCATGATCCCGTGGGCGTATCGCCAGGGGATCACGCTGCGCCACCGCGCGGACAACCAGCTCACCGTGAAGGACGTGACCGTCGAATAGGCCGCGATCCCTCGGCGGCGCGGCTACCGCGTGCCGGTGCTGCCGAACCCGCCCGCGCCGCGCGCGGTGTCGGGCAGCGCGGCGACTTCGCGCCACTCGGCACGGCTGACCGGCACGACGACCAGTTGCGCGATGCGCATGCCGCGCTCCACCGTGAACGGCGCATCCGAGATGTTGGCGACGATCACGCCCACCTCGCCCCGGTAGTCGCTGTCGATCGTGCCCGGCCCGTTCGGAACGATGATGCCGGATTTGAGCGCGAGGCCGGAGCGTGCCCGCACCTGCGCCTCATACCCCTCGGGCACGGCGATCTTGAGCCCGGTCGGCACGACCATCCGCGCGCCGGGCGCCAGCGTGACCGGGGCTTCCACGGCAGCAAGCAGGTCCATCCCCGCGGCCCCGCCCGTGGCATAGGCCGGCAAGGGCAGGCCCGCGCCATGCGGCAGGCGTTCGACGGCGACGGTCACATGATCGGTCGGCATGGCCGCCCTTCTCGCCGCGTCCGGCGGCGCGGGCAAGCCCGGCCCTTCGCCGATCAGCGCCCGCCCGAGACGGGAAGGATCGCGCCCGTTATGTAGGATGCCGCGTCCGACAGCAGCCACAGCACCGATCCGGCCACCTCCTCGGCCGTGCCGGCGCGGCCGATCGGCGTCTGGGCGCCCATGCGGCGCGTCCGGTCGGGATCGCCGGCGGCGGCATGGATATCGGTCTCGATCAGGCCGGGGGCGACCGCATTCACCCGGATGCCCTGGCGGGCGACCTCCCGCGACAGTCCGATCGTCATCGTGTCCACCGCGCCCTTGCTGGCCGCGTAGTGAATCCATTCTTCCGCGCCGCCCAGCCTGGCCGCCATCGAGGAGACCAGCACGATCGATCCGCCCTGCGTCATGCGCCGGATCGCATGTTTCGCAAGCAGGAACGCACCGCTCACATTGATCGCGAGCACCCGGTCCAGCACGGCGCGGTCCAGATCGGCCACGCGCCCCTTGCCGCCCGTGATCCCCGCATTCGCGACAGCGCCGCGCACCGGCCCCAGGGCCGCGGCGGCATCGAACAGGGCCGCCACATGCGCCTCGTCCGCCGCATCGCCCTTGAGGGCGATGATCCTGCCGGGAACGACCAGCGCCGACGCCGCGGCGTCATCCGCCACATAGTCGAAGGCAACGCGCCAGCCGGCGGAGGCTGCCGCCCGCACGATCGCGGCACCGATCCCCCGGGATCCTCCTGTGACGACGAGGACAGGTGCGGTCATGGCGCAACTGCGCTGGTGTATGTGGACATCGTGCCAGGATGACGCCATCCCGCGCTCCGCACCAGCGATCGCGATCCCGTGCCGCACCAGCCTATGCCAGCCTTCGATACGCCTTCCCGGAATTTCCCATCGACCCAGGTCCGGCGACGCAACGCGTGACGGTTGCCGTGAATGATCGCGGCGGCGGCAGGCCGGTCCTGCTGCTGCACGGCGTGGGCGGAACCTCGCTCGTCTGGACACGCACCCAGGAAGCGCTGACCGCAGCCGGATTCCGCAGCCTTGCGTGGGACATGCCAGGTTACGGACATTCCCCGCCGTTGCCCGCACCGTCCTTCGCGGCCTGGGCCGATGCCGTGATCGGCGTGCTCGATGCGAGAGGGATCGATGCGGCGGACATCGTCGGCTACTCGCTGGGCGGCATGGTGGCGATCGAGGCGGCGCTGCGGCATCCCGCGCGCATCCGCCGCCTGGTGCTGACCGGGACGAGTGACCGCTTCAGCGGCCGCGATCCGGCCTGGACCGCGCGCTACGTCGCGGACCGCCTCGTGCCGCTGGAAGCAGGCATGAGCATGCCGCAGGTCGCCGCGCGCAGCATCCCGGACCTGCTCGGCGACGATCCAGACGACGAAGCCGGCCCCACGGCAACGCAGGCCATGGCCGCGATCCCGAAGGATGTGCACCGCGCGACCATGCTCCAGATGACCAGCTTCGACCGCGCCGCCGACCTGCCCGCCATCGCCCACCGGACGCTGCTGATCGCAGGCGGGCGCGACACGCTGGTCGGCCCGTCCGTCATGGGACGGATGGCCCGGGCGATGCCGCAAGCACGCTTCGTGGAGCTTCCGACGGCGGGGCATCTTTCCTTCCTCGAGCAGCCGGCCGCGTTCCAGGCCCATCTGCTGGCGTTCCTGTCGCCCCCCTGACGGCCGGCGGACAACTGCGGCGCGTCATCCGGACATGACCGGGTGCGATGAAGCTTGTCGCGGCACATGGCTTGAAGCGCGCCGCGAGAGGAAGCAGCGTGCGGCCCATGGCACAGAAACACCGCCTCAAGGACATGAGCTTCGTCGAGTTCCGCGCGCGGCTCGCTGAAGACCCCGTCATCATCCTGCCGCTCGGCAGCCAGGAGGAGCAGGGCCCGTCCAGCCCGATGGGCGACTTCATGCTGACCGAAGCGCTCGCCGACCGCATCGCCGCCGAATCCGGCGCGATCGTCGCGCCCACCATCCCGTTCGGCTATGCCGACTACTTCCGGCCGGTGCCGGGCGGCATCCAGTTCCGCGCCGACACGTTCTGCGCCGTGCTGCGCGACTTCGCCGAAGCCTTCCTGGATCACGGCCTGCACAAGCTGCTCGTCTTCAACGGCCATTCCGGCAATCATCCGCTGATCGACCGCACGCTGCGGGAAATCCGAGCCGACCGCGGCGTGATCGTCCCGTGGGTCAATGTGTGGCGGATGATCACGCCGGATGTCTGGAAGCAGGCGCATGGCGAGAACGCGCCGAAGGCCCAGGGCCACGGCGCCGATCCGGTCAGTTCCGCCTATCTGCACCTGTTCCCGGAGCTGTGCCGCCCCGACCTCGCGGAGCGCCCGAATCCCGGCCGCACCCTGCTCGGCATGCCGACCGCGGGGTTGGCCGCGGTGAAGTTCAACGGGCTGGAGGTCAACGTGCCGATCGACGTGACCGACCATTGCGAAAACGGCATCGTCTCGGGCGATCCGGCGCTGGCCTCGGCCGAGGCGGGGCGGATCATCTCCGACCACATCGTCGCGACCACCGTCGCCTTGGTCCAGCACCTCGCCAAGACCGACCCGTCGGACCCGGCGGCTTGACCGATCCTCACCCCGCCCCTCTCCCCCGCGGGGAGAGGGCTGGAATCAGAAGGCTGCGGGGGGTGCGCGCCGCATGACCCCGCGCTGGCGCGCCGTCGCCGCGCTGTCGGTCACCCAGATCGTCCACTGGGGCTCGCTCTACTACGCCTTCGCGGTGCTGATGCCCGCGATGGAGACGGGGCTGGGCCTGTCGCGCACGACGATGACAGGGGCGTTCTCCGCCTCGCTGCTCGCCCAGGCGGGCACGGCGCTGGTGGCGGGGATCGCCTTCGACCGGCTGGGATCGCGCCTGTGCATGACCGCGGGCTCCCTGCTCGCGGGCATCGGTCTGCTGCTCGCCGCCTGGGTCGATGGTCCGGCCATGCTCTACGCCGTCTGGATGCTGAACGGCGTGGCCGCGGCGCTGACCCAGTACGAGGCGGCTTTCGCCGCCGTCACCGTCATTTTCGGCGCGGAGGCGCGGCGCGGCATCTCCGTGCTGACCTTCGCGGGCGGGCTCGCCTCCACGGTGTTCTGGCCGGTCACGGCGGGCCTGCTCGACCTGTTCGGCTGGCGCGGTGCGCTGATGGTGCTGGCGGCGCTGAACGCGGCCTGCCTGTTGCTGCATGCAGGCTTCCTGCCCGGCAGGCTGCCGCGTACGGCCGTCCCGGAACCCCGTGCCGACGCGGCGGGCATGGATGGATACACGCTGGCGCAGGCGCTGCGCATGCCGGTCTTCTGGCTGTTCGGCGGCGCACTGACCATCCACGGGTTCCTGTTCGGCGGCATGGCGGCCCACATCGTGCCCGCGCTCGATGAGAAGGGGATCGGCGCGGCCGCGCTGATGCTGGCCGCCTGCATCGGGCCGATGCAGACGCTGGGCCGCGTGCTGGAATTCGCCATCGGCCGTTCCGTGCCTTTGCGGACGATCGGCGTCGTGGCGCTGGTCGCCTCCCCGCTCTCGCTGCTGTTCCTCGCCTTCGGTCAGGACGTGCTGTGGCTGGCGCCGTTCGTCATCCTCTACGGCGCCTCGAACGGGATCATGACCATCGTGCGTGGCGCCATGCCGGCGGAACTGTTCGGCCGCGCCCGCTACGGCACGATCGCGGGCGCGCTGACCACCCCCTCCGCGCTCGCCCGCGCCGCCGGTCCGGTCGCGATCGGCGCGGCCTGGAGTGCGACCGGCAGCTACACATGGCCGCTGCTGGGCATCGCGGCCTCTGCGCTGATCACGCTGGCGCTGTTCGTGGCGGCGATGCGCGCGGCGCGGTCGGCGTGACGCCGGCGATCCTGTTCCAGGACGCCCGTGCGCTGGTGCTCGACAAGCCGGCCGGGCTCAAGGTGCATCCGGGCCCACGCGGCGGGTCGAGCGTCGAGGACTGGTTTCCCGCCCTGCGTTTCGGACGGCGGGACGGGCCGTGGCTCGCTCACCGGCTGGACGCGGACACGTCGGGCTGCCTCGTGCTCGCGCGGACCAAGACGGCGTTGCGGATGATGCAGGCCGCCTTCGCCGCGGGCGCGGTCCGCAAGACCTACTGGGCCATCGTCAGGGGTGGGCCCGATGCGGAGTCCGGCACCGTGACGGCGAAGCTGCTCAAGCGCACCGCCAGGACGGGCTGGCGGATGGTCGTCGATCCGGCCGGTCAGGATGCCATCACCGAATGGCGCGTCGGGGGACGCGGGCCGAGCGCGGCGTGGCTGATACTTTCCCCCCACACCGGCCGCACGCACCAGCTGCGCGTGCATTGCGCGCATCTGGGCTGCCCCATCATCGGCGATGCCGTTTACGGAGCGGCAGGGCCGAAGCTGCACCTGATGTCGCGGGCCATCACCGTGCCGCTGGACCCGCCCGTCACGGCGGTCGCGCCGCCACCGCCGCATATGCAGGCCGCGCTCCGCGCTTGCGGCGCGCGGTGGTGAGCATCCGTGCGGAAGAGGCAGCTTCGGCGAACCTCGCGCAGCAGGGGCGGTGCCGGCTCCGCGTGCGCGGAGAGGACCTCAGCCGGCGGCGCCCCCGGCGCGGGCGATGCGGGTGCGGTCGCCGCGGATCAGCAGCACCCGCTCACCCGGCACGAAGCGCTCCTCGTTGGTCTGCACCACGGCGATCGTGCCGCCGCCATCCTCCTGGATGATGAACTCGGTCGCGATGCCGCGGCTGGTCTGGTTCTGCACCGCCGTGCCCGCGAGCCCGCCGATCAGCGCGCCGCCGATCGCGCCCAGGATGTTGGAGCGCGGGTCGCCGCCGATGAAGCTGCCCGCCACGCCGCCCGCAGCACCGCCGATCACCGTGCCCAGGCCCGGGCCGCTGGAGCCGGACACCTGCACATCCCGCATCGACACGATGGTGCCGCGGGTCACGACCGCACTGCGGCCGACCGCGGCCGAGCTGTAGGTGGTATTGGTGTTGGCCGGCGCGCAGGCGGCGAGGCCGCCGCCGATCACGGCCAGGACGGCAAGGGCACGCAGAAGACGCGGGGCGGACAAGCGCATCGGGAACCTCCGGATCGGCGGACACCTGGGAGCGGAACGTGGCGCCTTCATGTCCGCCATGTCTCGAAATACTACAGCGCGAAGCCTTTTCACCACCATGCAAACCCTGGGTGGATTTGCACGCAACGGTGAAGTCTGCCTTGAAAATGACTCCATGTCAGGTTAGGCACTTACACGAAGGTCTTGATCAACTCCATGAACGATGGCCCCCAGGCCGTCGTGCCAGTGGGCTATTGCCCGCGCGACATAGAAGGTGCGCCCCGCATGCGTTTCCGGCCTGGCCCCCTCCTCGCCGTTCTCGCCCTCGCATTGCTGTCGGCCTGCGCCTCCACGTCCCGGGGCCCGACCGGTGCGGACTACGCCGCCCGCGCTTCGCACAATTATACCCCGCCCGGCCCGCCGGACGACCCCTGGGGCCCCTATATCGTCGAGGCGTCGAAGCGGTTCGATGTGCCCGAACGCTGGATCCGCGAGGTGATGCGGCAGGAATCCGGCGGCCGCACGCATATGAACGGCGCGCCGATCACGTCCTCGGCCGGCGCGATGGGGCTGATGCAGATCATGCCCGCCACCTACACCGAATTGCGCGGGCGATATGACCTGGGGGATGACCCGTATCATCCCCGCAACAACATCATGGCCGGCACGGCCTATATCCGCGAGATGTACGACCTGTACGGGTCTCCCGGCTTCCTGGCCGCCTACAACGCCGGACCGGGGCGGCTGGAAGACTACCTGTACCGCAATCGCGGCCTGCCGGTTGAGACGCGGCGCTACGTCGCGAGCGTCGGCCCCTACATCATCGACAACCATCCCCAGCGCCGTGCGCCGGCCGAGGTCTATGCCGCCGCCGCCATCCCGCTGAACATTCCGCGCGGTGGCCGTGCGACGCAGATGGCCCGCGCCGGTTCGGGCCGGCCGCAGCCGTCGCGTAGCGCGGTGCAGGTGGCGCAGCTTCCGGCGCCGAGCACGCGGTCCGCGACGGTTGTCGCCGCCGCGCCGCCGCCGACCTCCTCCCGCGGCGGTTTCGGCCTGATTTCGCAGGCACAGGCCTCCACCCTGCCGCGCGCGCCGACGCCCGCCAGCGGCACCTGGGCGGTTCAGGTCGGTGCGTTCGGCTCCGAAAGCCAGGCGCGGGGCGCGATCGGCCGGGCGAAGCAGCAGGCACGTGAACTCGCCGCCGCGCGCAGCGCCGTGACCACGGTCCGGCAGGGGCGCGGCAAGCTCTATCGCGCGCGGGTGGTCGGCATGTCCCGCGCGGCCGCGATGTCCGCCTGCGAGCGGATTAGCCGGGCGCGCGGGAACTGCATGGTCCTGTCGCCCGACGCCCAGGGCTGAGCGCACGGCCGCGGGTCATTCGACCGTCGCGCCGGACGCCCGCACGATCGGGGCCCATTTCTCCGTCTCACGCGCGATATGGGCGCCGAAGGCTTCCGGCGTGGACGGTTGCGGTTCGGCGCCCTGGCGCTTGAGCGTGGCGACCACTTCCGGGTCGTGCAGCGTGGCCGTGATGGCCGCGTTCAGCCTGGCGACGATCGGCGCGGGCAGACCCTTCGGGCCCAGCAGTCCGTACCAGTTCTCGGCCGCGTAGCCCGCCACGCCGGCTTCGGCGATGGTCGGCACATCAGGCAGCAGCGAGGATCGGGTGGGTGTCGGCACGGCGAGCGCGCGCAGCTTGCCCGCTTCCACATGCGGCAGCACGGTCGGCGCGGTGGCGATGGAGAAGTCCACCTTGCCCGACAGCAGGTCGGTGATCAGCGGCCCGCCGCCACGATAGGGCACATGCACCATCGGTGCGGCGGTCATGCTGTCGAGCAGCGCGCCGCCGAGATGCCCCGCCCCGCCCACGCCGGAGGAGGCGTAGGTGACGGTCTGCGGCGCCTTCTTCGCGGCGGCCACCAGATCCATGACCGAGTGCCAGGGCCGGTCGACCGGCACGACCAGGATGTTGGTCACCTCGACCGTGCGGCTGATCGGCGTCAGGTCCTGCTGCGGCGAGAAGGGCAGCGACTTGTAGAGCGTGGGGTTGATGGCGAGCGCACCGATCGTGCCCATCAGCAGCGTGTAGCCATCGGGCGGGGCGTGGACGACAAGTTCGGTCGCGATATTGCCGCCCGCGCCGGGGCGGTTCTCCACCACCACGGGCTGGCCGAGCTGTGCGCTGAACACGGGGCCGAGCGCGCGGGTGGTGATGTCGGTCGCCCCGCCGGCGGCGAATCCGACCACGACGCGGATCGGGCGGGAGGGGTAGTCATCGGTCTGCGCGAGGGCGGGTGCGGCAAGGCTCGCGGCCAGCAGGGTGCGGCGACGGATCATTGTTCGTTTCCCCGGGTGATTTGGTTCTTGGCGGCAATGAGCATGCCGCATTCACGGCACAGGAAAACCCCGTCCGAGGTGCCACGGGATTCCTTGAAAAACCTATCGCGATAGGTTATCTGCCTCCATGGTCACGGTCCACCGTGCGCATGGCTGCGCATCGTCATCTATGCCGACGATCATGAGCCTGCCCATGTACATGTGTTCGGAGGCGGTCACGCCAAGATCAACCTGACCGGACCCGGCGGCGGGCCAGAACTGGTCTGGGCAGAGGATATGAAGCGAAACGAGGTGCGCCGCGCGATGGCCGTAGTGATCGGACACCGCGAAGCCTTGCTAGCGCGATGGAGAGAGATACATGGCTGAACTGACCGATGCCGCCATTGACGCCGCGCTAGAGCGGGGCCGTGCCGCGCGTGCCAGTGAACCGCGCGCTACGAACGCGCGCTACGACCGATCTTCCGGCCGCGTGATCGTCGATCTCGAGAACGGCTGCACCTTCGCCTTTCCGCCGCGTCTGGCCCAAGGGCTGGATGCTGCGTCCGACGAACAGCTTGCCGCCGTCGAAATCTTCGGCCGGGGCTATGGCCTGCATTGGGAGGAGCTGGACGTTGACCTTTCTCTGCCAGGCCTGATGGCGGGCATCTTCGGCACGAAGGCATGGATGGCCCGCCGCGCCGGACAGGCGACCTCCGCGGCCAAGGCCGCCGCATCCCGCGCCAATGGAGCCAGGGGCGGCCGTCCACGCAAGACGGCGTGACGCAGCCGCAGGCAAACGACTCAGCGACGCCGCGCCATCGCCTCCAGCGCCACCGCCTCGATCCCCGCGGCATCCAGCCGGTAGTGTGCGTACAGATGCGTCGGCGGTGCGATCAGGCTGTATTCGTCGTGGATGCCGTGGCGCACCAGCCGCACGCCGGCACCCTCATCGGCCAGCACCTCCGCCACCGCGGAGCCGAGGCCGCCCATCACGTTGTGCTCCTCCGCCGTCATCAGCACCTTGCTGCGCGCGGCGGCGCGCAGGATGGCCTCGCGGTCGATCGGCTTGACCGTGGGCATGTCGATCACGCCCACCGACCGCCCGGCCGCGTTCAGCTTGCGCGCGGCCTCCAGCGCCGGATGCACGGGCAGGCCGCAGGCGATGATGGTCAGCTCCTCGCCCGCCATGTGCTCGATGGCGCGGCCGATGGTGAAGTCCGTGCCGCGCGCGTACACGTCCGGCTCCCGCCCGCGGCCGATGCGGAAATAGATCGGCTGCGGCCACGTGACGGAAGCCTTGATCGCGGCTTCGAGCTGCGGCCCGTCCGCAGGTGAGATCACGGTCAGGTCCGCGATCGCGCGCATGGTGGCGATATCCTCGGTCGCGTGGTGGGACGTGCCGTAGAAGCCGAGCGAGATGCCGGTATGGTGCCCGATCAGCCGCACCTTCTGCGCGCAATAAGCGACATCCATCCGGATCTGCTCGCAGCACAGCAGGCCGAGGAAGGAGGCGAAGGTGGCCACGAACGGCATGTGCCCGACCGTGGCGAGGCCGGCGGCGACCGTGACCATGTTCTGCTCGGAGATGCCGAACTGCACGTAGCGGTCCGGATGGCGCTGCGCGAAGCGGTTCAGCCCGTTCGAGTATTGCAGGTCGGCGGCCCCCGCGATCACGGGATGGCCTTCGGCGACCAGCGCGGTCAGCGCGTCGGACAGGAAGTCGAGACCGGGATTGATCGCGTTCAGCGCGCGATACTGCCAGGAATCGGGCGACAGGGGGGCGTTTGCGATCATGCTCAGATCTCCCGTGTCCGGATTTCCTCGGCCGCACGCGCCGCATCCTCGGGCGCGAGGTAGCCCAGGTGCCAGCCCGGCTCCGTCTCCATGAACGTCACGCCCTTGCCCTTCAGCGTTTTGGCGACGATGCAGGCAGGCCCCTGCCGGGTGGTATCCGCCTTCAGCCGGCGCAGCAGGGCGGTGAGCGCGGAAAGGTCATGCCCATCGACCTCATGCACCTCCCACCCGAAGGCGCGCCATTTTCCGGCCAGCGGCTCGATGCCCATCACGTCATCGACCATGCCGTCGAGCTGGAAGCCGTTGCGGTCGACGATCGCGATCAGCCGGGACAGCTTGTGATGGGCGGAGAACAGTGCCGCTTCCCAGACCTGGCCTTCCTGCATCTCGCCATCACCCAGCATGACGAACACGGTGAAGTCCTGGCCCTTGGCCCGCCCGCCCCAGGCCATGCCGGCGCCCGCCGACAGCGCATGACCGATGGAGCCGGAGCTGAAATCGATGCCCGGCACCTTGCGCATGTCCGGATGGTCGCCCAGCGGATTGCCCAGCCGCGTGTAGCCGTCGAGCACGTCCTTCGGGATGAAGCCGTGGTCGGCGAGGATCGGGAACAGCCCCACCGCCGCATGGCCCTTGCCCATCAGGAACCGGTCGCGGTCCGGCCAGCCCGGATCGCCCGCGCGCAGCCGCATCACGTCGTAGTAGAGTGCCGCGAAGATCTCCGCCGCCGAGAAGACGGAGGAGTAGTGGCCGACCTTGGCGATCTCGATCAGGCGCAGTGTCTCCAGCCGGACGAAGCGGGCCTTCTCGCGCAGGCGGGCGACTTCCTCCGGCGTGGGATCGAAGCTGTTGCTGCCGCGCGCGGGCGCGTCTGCGGTGGGGGGCATGGGCGCTTCCTCGGGCTGGCGCGGATCGTTGATGCCACGTATTATCATGCATGATATATGATCTCAAGGCACAGGCCAGGGCGGAGGAACGCGCATCATGATCATCTTCGGCGCCCCGCGCGGCTACGTGCAGGGGCCGGGCGCGCTGGCGCGCATCGGCGCGGAGGTCGCGAAGCTGGGCGGCTCGGCGACGCTGGTCGCGGATACGGTCGTGCTCGGCCTGATCGGCCGGCAGGTGAAAGCGTCCTGCGATGCGGCGGGCGTGGCCTTCGTCGCGGTCGAATTCGGTGGTGAGATCACCTTCGCGGAAGTGGACCGGCTGACCCTGGCCTGTGCGGCGCAGAAGCCGCGGATCGTGATCGCGGCCGGCGGCGGCAAGGCGATCGATGCCGGCAAGCTCGCGGCCGAGCGCATCGGCGCGATGCTGGTCACCCTGCCCACCATCGCATCGAACGATTCGCCGACCAGCCACATCATCGTCGTCTATGACGAACAGCACCGGCTCGCCGCCATCGAACGGACGCGTAACCCGGACCTGGTGCTGGTCGATACCGCGATCATCGCCCGCGCGCCCGCGAAGCTGCTCGCCGCCGGCATCGGCGATGCGCTGGTGAAGATGTTCGAGGTCGAGCAGTGCGTCCGCAACAACGGGGACAACCCGTTCGGCGGCAAGTCCCCGCTGGCCGCCCTCGCACTGGCCCGTACCTGCTACGAGACGGTGCGCACCCATGCCGTGGGCGCGCTGGCAGCCGTCGCGCGCGGCACGCCGGATCTCGCGCTGGAGCGCACCGTGGAGGCGACGGTGCTGATGAGCGGCCTTGCCTTCGAAAGCGGCGGCCTGTCCCTCTGCCACGCCATGACGCGCGGCCTGTCCGCCATTCCCAGCACGGCGCACGCGCTGCACGGTTTCCAGGTGGCCTACGCGCTGATGGTGCAGCTGACGCTGGAAGGGCGCGACGCCGCGTTCATGGACGACATGCGCGGCTTCTTCCGCCGGACCGGCCTGCCCGCGACCCTTGCCGCACTCGGCTTCGAAGGCGGGGCGGCGGAGATCGCCACCATCGCGGAGCTGACCGCGCAGGCGCCGCACGCGCGCAACTTCGACCGCGCGCTGACCGCCGCCGACCTGATCGCCGCCATCAACGCGGTCGAAACCGGCTGATGCCGCCCAGGGTCCGGCAGGTCGGCAAGGACAATCTCTCCGCCCGCGTCCATACCGAACTGCGGCGCGCGCTGATGGACGGGCGGTTCGAGCCGGGGGAACGCCTGACCATCGCCGGCCTCGCCGCGCAATTCGGCACCAGCGCGACCCCGGTGCGCGAGGCGATCTTCCGTCTGGTCAGCGAGCATGCGCTGGAGATGCGCGCGGCGACCGCCGTGCATGTGCCGCGTCTGGACATCGCCCGGCTTCGGGAAGTGCAGTTGATCCGCATCGAACTGGAGGGCGCGGCCGCCGAACGCGCCGCCGGACGGATCACGCCCGCGCAGCTCGACCGGCTGGCTGCGATCCACGAGCGGTTCCTGAAGGCGGCCGCCACAAATCCCGCGACCGCCAGCATGCGCAACCGCGACTTTCACTTCGCGCTGCTGCACATCGCGGATCTGCCCATCCTCGAAAGCATCGTCGAGAACGCCTGGGTGCTGATGGGACCGTTCCTGCGCATGTTCCACACGCGCATCCCGAAACGGCAACTGTCGCGCGACGCGCATCTGCATCACCACGTCATCGAGGCGCTGCGCGCACGCGACGCTGCCGCCGCGCGCCATGCGATCCAGCAGGATATCGGATGGGGCAATGTGCTGATCGACGCGCTGGCGGCGGAAGCGGCCTGACCGCGGCTTCCGTTTCGTGTAGGAACCGAGGCATGGGCACCAAGCTATTCGATCTGACCGGCCGCACCGCGCTGATCACCGGTTCCACACGCGGCCTCGGCCGCGCCATGGCCGAGGGGCTCGCCGAAGCCGGGGCACGCATCATCGTCAATGGCACCGACGCTGCCCGCGCCGAAGCGGCGGCGGCCGGGATGCGGGATGCCGGCCACGACGCGATGGCGGCCGCGTTCGACGTGACGGACGAAGCCACCATCGTGTCCCGATTCGCCCGGTTCGATGCGGACGGCATCGAAATCGACATCCTGGTCAACAATGCAGGCATCCAGTTCCGCAAGCCGCTGGTGGAGCTTGAAACCGCCGACTGGCGCCGCGTGCTGGACATCAACCTGACCAGCGCCTTCGTGCTCGGGCGCGAGGCCGCGCGCCGCATGCTGCCGCGCGGACGCGGCAAGATCATCAATATCGGCTCACTGACCAGCGCATTCGCGCGCGCGACCATCGCGCCCTATGCGTCCTCCAAGGGCGGGCTGCTGATGCTCACCCGCACCATGGCGGCGGAGTGGGCGGAAGCCGGCATCCAGGCCAACGCGATCGGCCCCGGCTACATGCTGACCGAGATGAACACGGCACTGATCGAAAACGTCGCCTTCGATTCCTGGGTGAAGTCCCGCACTCCGGCGCGCCGCTGGGCGCGGCCGGAGGAACTGGCGGGCACCGTGGTCTATCTTGCCTCGTCCGCGTCGGACTACGTGAACGGGCAGATCATCTATGTCGATGGGGGGATGACGGCGGCGCTCTGATACGGTCCCCGGCCTTTCCGCCTGTGAGTCAGGCAGCGATGCGGTGCGCTTGGGATCCGGTCAGGCGGCCTTCTCCACTTCCCAGAACATCGGGAAGCTGGACTTGATCAGCCCCTTCATGTGGGTGCGGTAGGACGCCGGGATGGTGAACTGGCCCCACATGACGGATGGCGTCAGCTCGTAGGACAGGCGCTGGATCTCATCCGCGAGGCGCTGCCGTGCCGCGTGATCCGGCGCGGCGGCGAATTCCGTGACCAGCTTCGGGATGCGCTCGTCGCAGGACCAGCCGGGAAAATCCGCGCAGGTGCCGGCGACATAGAAATGCGTAAGCGGGGAGATCATGTCGAAGCCGTTCGAGTACACGGCGAACAAGCCCCATCCGTCCCGCCGCGCCCGGCGCTGAAGCACCGTGCCCCAGTCCATCACCTGCTCGTCCACGGTGAAGCCCGCCTGCTGCATCGCCTGCGCCAGCACCATCGACGCGGTCTGCGAGATGGAGCCGGAGACCTCCATCATGATGACGGGCTGGCCGGAATAGGACGTGGCGGCCAGTTCCTTCTTCGCCTCCTCGATCGAGAAGCGGAACACGTCCGCGCCCGCCTTGCTCTCCAAAGGCGCGTCGCACATCCAGAAGGACGTGCAGTCGTTCCGCGCGAACCGCTCCGGCACGCCGATCGCCTGCATCACCGCGGTCTGGTCCACCAGCTTCCACAGCACGCGCCGCACGGCCGGATCGTCGAAGGGCGGGGCCGCGTGGTTGAGGCGGAAGTTGCCCTGGAACATGTGCGGCCCGCCGAGGCCGAGCAGCTCCACGCCGCGTGTCTTGGTAAGGCGGTCGATCCAGTCGAACGGCGTGTACTGCAGATAGTCGATCTCGTTGGCGATCAGCGCGGCGGCAGCCGTCGCCTGATCGCTCAGAACCTTCCACACGACCTGGTCGAGCTTCACGCGCTTGCCGCCGGCCAGGAACGAAGGCGGCTCGTCGCGCGGCACGTAATCGGGGTTGCGCTCCAGCACCATCGAATCGCCGGGGCGCCACAGATCGGGCCGGAACCGGAAGGGGCCGGAGCCGATGATCTCGGAAAGCCGCTGCTCCGGCGGCTTCGCGGCCAGCCGCGCCGGCATGATGAAGGGCGTGATGGCGTTGGGCTTGCCCAGCGTCTCCAGCACCAGCGGGAAGGGGCGCTTCAGCTTCAGCACGAAGCTGCGTGCGTCCTTCGCCTCCAGCGATTCGGTCGCGGCGAACAGCAGCCGGCCGAACGCGTCGCGCGGGCCCCAGCGGCGCAGGGAGGCGACGCAGTCCTCCGCCGTGACGGGCGCGCCGTCATGCCATTTCAGGCCGGACCGCAGCATGAAGGTCCAGGTCAGCCCATCGGCTGACTTCTCGTAGCCTTCGGCCATCTGCGGCTGGATGCGCCCCTGTTCGTCAGTGGCGAACAGCGTGTCGAAGACATGGCTTGCGAAAGTGCGGCTGATGGACGCCGTGGTGAAGTGCGGATCCAGGAACAGCGCTTCCGATTCGAGCACCACGGTCGCGGTTCCCGCGGCGCGCGCCATGCGCGGCAGCATCGCCGCGGCACCCGCGGTCATCAGGCCGGTCCGTCGGGTGAATCCTCTGGCCATGGCGCGTCTCCCTCCGCTTGCCCGCTTGGATCGAGGATATATCATATCTCGATCGAGGCGACACCCCCGCATAGGCGCATCATGTCCGAAGAGACCGAACTCCGTTTCCTGCCCGCGCTCCGCGCCGCCGCGCTGATGCGCCGCCGCAAGCTTTCCCCGGTCGAATATGTCGATGCGCTGCTGGCGGCGATCGAACGCGAACAGCCCCGGCTGAACGCCTTCGTCACCATCACCGCCGACCGGGCGCGGGACGCGGCGCGCAAGGCCGAAGCGGTGCTGATGAAGGGGGAGGCACAGGGACCGCTGTTCGGCGTGCCGGTCCACATCAAGGACCAGGTCGAGACGGCCGGCGTGCGCACGACCCATGGCTCCGCGATCTTCGCGAACAACGTGCCCAGGCGCGATGACATCCTGGTCACGCGGCTGGCCCAGGCCGGCACGATCAGCCTGGGCAAGACCACGATGCCCGAGTTCGGCCACAAGGGCCTGACCGATGGCCCGTCCTTCGGCACGACACGCAATCCGTGGGACCTGACGCGGACTACCGGCGGATCGAGCGGCGGTGCGGCGGCGGCGGTCGCGGTCGGCCTGGGGCCGCTTGGCCTGGGCACCGATGGTGCGGGATCGGTGCGCATTCCCGCCGCGTGCTGCGGGCTGGTCGGGCACAAGCCGACCCTCGGTTCCGTGCCGTGGGAGACTGCCGCGGACGGGTTCTTCAACTACACCTATGCCGGGCCGCTCGCGCGCAGTGTGGCGGATGCGGCGGTGATGCATTCGCTGCTGACCGGACCCAGCCCGCGCGATCCGTTCAGCATCGCCGGCATCGATACGCTGCGGGTCACCCCCGCCCTGATCGCGGACGATCTCTCCGCGCTGCGGGTCGGCTATATCGCGCGCGCCACCAATCCCCGCGTTGATCGGGCGGTGGAGGCGAACACGCGCGCCTCACTCGACGCATTGGCCGCGTTCGGCGCCGAGGTGGAGGAGGTGACAGACGCGATCGACTGGATCGAATTCCCTGGCCGCATCATGTACCAGGGCAACTTCTCCGTCGCGATGGAGAAACATCGCGCGCAATGGGGCAACCAGATGGACCCCGTGCTGCTCGCCTTCATGGAACGCGGCAGCCGCTTCACCATGGCCCAGTTCCGCGAGGCGCAGTACGCACGCACCGGCCTGTTCCGCGCCATCCAGGCGCTGTTCGAGCGCTACGACCTGCTGGTGACGCCGACGCTGACGCGCAGCGCCCTGCCCGCGGATTTCGACGCGGCCAATGACGAGGTCGAGATCGACGGGGAGAAATGCGGCATCACGCGGCAGGGATGGAGTTCGTATGTCTATCCCTTCAACCTCACCGGCCATCCGGCGCTGACGATCCCTTCGGGCTTCGCCGCGGACGGGCTGCCGACCGGCGTGCAGCTCGTCGGCCGCTGGGGTGCCGACCTCGACCTGTTCCGCATCGGCGGATTGCTGGAGCAGGCGCGGCCATGGGCGGACAGGCGGCCGCCATTGGGATAGTCGGCGCTTCCGGTTCGCCGACGGCGGGCTAAGCTGGCGGCTGTCGCATCAGCCCCGAAGGCATCATGTCCCGTCTGCTCCACCGCACGCTGACCGCCGACCCACCCCGCGCCATCCGCGGCGAGGGCATCCACCTGATCGCCGAGGATGGGCGGCGGATCATCGACGGGTCGGGCGGGGCGGCCGTCGCCGCCCTCGGCCACGGCCATCCGCGCGTGCTGGAGGCGATGCGGGCCCAGGCGGACGCGCTGTGCTACGCGCATACCGGCTTCTTCACCACCGAACCTGCCGAGCACCTGGCCGAGATCGTGACGGCGGGCGAACCGGGCGGGCTGACCCATGCCTGGTTCTGCTCCTCGGGGTCCGAGGCGATGGAGGCGGCGCTGAAGCTCGCGCGGCAGTACCATCTGGAACGCGGCGAGGTGCTGCGCACCCGCTTCATCGCGCGCTGGCAGTCCTATCACGGCAACACGCTGGGCGCGCTCGGCGTCGGCGGGTCGATGCTGCGCCGGCCGGCCTTCGCGCCCATGCTCGGCCAGACCTTCGACCATGTTTCCCCCGCCTTCGCCTATCGCTTCCGCCGCGACGACGAGACCGAGGCCGACTACACCGCCCGCCTGGTCGCGGAGATCGAGGCCGCGTTCCAGCAGGCCGGCCCCGGCAACGTCGCCGCCTTCGTCGCCGAGACCGTGGTGGGCGCCACCACCGGCTGCGTCGCTGCCCCTGCCGGGTACTTCAAGGCGGTGCGCGAGATCTGCGACCGGCACGGCGCGCTGCTGATCCTGGACGAGGTGATGTGCGGCATGGGCCGCACCGGCACGATGCACGCCTGGGAACAGGAAGGCATCGCCCCCGATATCCAGACCGTCGCCAAGGGCCTCGGCGGTGGGTTCCAGCCGATCGGCGGCATCCTGATCGGTGGCCGCGTGATCGACGCGCTGAAGGTGGGAAGCGGGTCCTTCCGCCACGGTCACACCTATCAGGCACATCCCGTAGCGTGTGCCGCGGCGTTGGCCGTGCAGCGGACGATCCGCGAGGACGGGTTGCTGGAGGCGGTGCGCGCCCGCGGTTCGGAGCTGGAAGCGGCACTGCACGATCGCTTCGGCAACCACGCGCATGTGGGCGATATCCGCGGCCGCGGCCTGTTCTGGGCCATCGAGCTGGTGGAAGACCGCGCCACCAAGCGCGAATACGACCCGGCACTGAAGATGAATGAGCGGGTCAAGTACGAGGCCTTCGACCGTGGCCTTGCCTGCTATCCGATGGGCGGTACCATCGACGGCGCGCGCGGCGACCATGTCATCCTCGCGCCACCGTATATCAGCGGCAGCGCGGACATCGCGCGGATGGTGGCGATCCTGGGGGATGCGGTGGACGCGGCGACGCGGCGCTGAATCCGGACGAAGGCAACACGACCCCCATGAGCATCGACGTACTGCAACTCTTCGACATGGGGGCCGAACGGCGCGCCGTGTTCGTTGGCAGCGAATTCACCCTCCACGACTGGGCGGACCCGGCGAAGCCGCTGGAGGCGGCGCCGAAAAGCGTCGCCGCGATCGTCACCAACGGCGCGCGCGGCCTGTCGGCGGCGGAGATGGACCGCTTTCCGCAGCTTCGGATCGTCTGCGCGACCGGGGCCGGATACGAGCGCGTCGATATCGCGGCGGCAGCGTCCCGCGGCATTGTCGTGACCAATGGCGCGGGCGCCAACGCGACCTCGGTCGCGGATCACGCGATGGCGCTGCTGCTCGCGGTCGCACGGGACATCCCGCAGGCGGACGCGGCCGTGCGGCGTGGCGAATGGTCGAAAAGCCGCGCGCTGCGGCCGGGTGTCACGGGGCGGAGGATCGGCATCCTGGGCCTGGGCCGGATCGGGCTGCTGATCGCGCAACGGGCCGCGGGCGGCTTCGCCATGGAGGTCACCTACCACAACCGGCGCGAACGGACGGACGTGCCATACGCGTTCGCGAACTCGGTCACGGCACTGGCGGCGCGGTCGGATTTCCTCGTGCTCGCCACGCCGGGCGGCGAAGGCACGGAGCGTCTGGTGGACAGCACGGTGCTCGATGCGCTCGGCCCCGACGGCTTCCTGATCAACATCGGCCGCGGCAGTGTCGTGGACACCGATGCGCTGATCGCCGCGTTGGAGGCGAAGCGTATCGCGGGCGCGGGGCTCGACGTGATCGACGGTGAACCGGAGGTGCCGCCGGCGCTGGTGCGGCTGCCCAATGTCATCCTGACCCCGCATATCGCCGCACGGTCGGAGGACGCGTTCCGCGCCACCGCCGAATTGCTGATCGCGAACCTGCGCGCGCATTTCGCGGGTGAGCCTGTCCTGACGCCGGTGACGGCCTGACCCCACGCCGAAAATGCCTCATGCCGGGCCAGGCGCAAGGCCGGCCGGCATAAGCAACGCCAACGGGATCAGGCCAGCGCCTGCTCCACCGCGGCACAGAGCCAGTGATACAGGCACAGATGCGCCTGCTGGATCAGCGGCGTGGACCGGCTCGGCACAGCGATCAGGTGGTCTGACAGGGCGGCCAGCTTGCCGCCCCCTTCGCCGGTGAAGGCGATGGTGGCCATGCCAGCATCCTTCGCCCGCGCGAAGGCGCCGACCACGTTGGCCGAGTTGCCGCTGGTGGACAGGCCGATCAGCACCGCGCCCGGCCTGCCGTAGGCCTCCACCTGGCGGGCGAACACGTCGTCATAGCTGTAGTCGTTCGCCCAGGCGGTCAGCGTGACCGCGTTGTCGGCGAGGCAGATCACGTTCAGCCCGCGCCGCTCCTTCAGGAACCGGCCGACCAGTTCGCCGGTGATGTGCTGGGCGTCGGCGGCCGATCCGCCATTGCCGCAGACCAGCACCGGCAGGCCCGTGCGCAGCGCCCGCACGCAGGCCTGCGCGGCCGCTTCGACCGCATCCATCGCGGCCGAATCGCCGGTTAGCTGCAGGACCTCGATCGACCGGGCCATCCAGGCGCGCGGGGTGTCTGTCATGGAGCCGGACTCCGGCACAGAAGATGGCACCGGCAGATCAGGCGGCCTCGGCCCGGATCGCCTTGTCCAGCGTGCCGAAGATGCGGTCGAGGTGCTGGTTCTCGATGATCAGCGGCGGGGACAGGGCGATCGTGTCGGCCGTCACGCGCACCAGCAGCCCGTCATCGAAGCAGCGATGGAACACCTCCATGCCCCGCGCCCCGGGCTTGCCGGGACGGGGCGCGAGTTCGACCGCGGCTATCAGGCCGAAATTGCGGATATCCGTCACGTTCGGCGCATCGCGCAGGGCATGCGCCGCGTTTTCCCAGGCCGGTTCGATCGCGGTCACGCGGCCGGGCAGGTCCTCCTGCACGTGCAGGTCGATCGTCGCGACCGCGGCGGCGGCGGCCAGCGGGTGGCCGGAATAGGTGTAGCCGTGGAACAGCTCGATCCCGGCGGGCGCGCCTTCGACCACCGTGTCGTAGATGTCCCGCTTCACCGCGACCGCGCCCATCGGCACCGCCGCGTTGGTCAGGCCCTTGGCCATGGTGATGATGTCCGGTGTCACGCCCAGCCGCTCGGACCCGAACGGCGTGCCGATGCGGCCGAAGCCGGTGATCACCTCGTCGAAGATCAGCAGGATGCCGTGCTTGGTGCACAGCGCCCGCAGCCGCTCCAGATACCCCTTGGGCGGCACCAGCACGCCGGTCGAACCCGCGACCGGCTCGACCATCACGGCGGCGATCGTCTCCGCCCCGTGCAGCGCGACCAGGTTCTCCAGCACGTCGGCAAGGTCGGCGCCCTGCTCCGGCTGGCCGCGCGTGAAGGCGTTCTTCGCCGGCAGATGCGTGTGCGGCAGGTGGTCCACATAGGGCAGCAGCGCACCGAACTGCTTGCGGTTGCCGCCGATGCCGCCCACCGACATGCCGCCGAAGCCCACGCCGTGATAGCCGCGCTCGCGGCCGATCAGCCGCACCCGCGCCGAATCGCCCCGCGCCTTGTGGTAGGCAAGCGCGATCTTCAGCGCGGTGTCGGCACTCTCCGACCCCGAGTTGGTGAAGAACACGCGGTCGAGCCCGGCGGGGGTCAATGCTGCGATCTTCGCCGCCGCCTCGAACGCCACCGGATGGGAAAGCTGGAAGGTCGGCGCGAAATCCATCACGCCCGCCTGGGCGCGGATCGCCTCGGTGATCTCGCGGCGGCCGTGGCCGGCATTGACGCACCAGAGGCCGGACGTGCCGTCCAGGATCTCCTTGCCGTCCGGGGTCCAGTACAGCATGCCCTCGGCCTTCGCGAGCATGCGCGGCGCGGACTTGAAGCCCCGATTGTCGGTGAAAGGCATCCAGAACGCATCGAGGTCGTTCGGGCGCGGCAGGCGAATCTCGTTCACGGCGCAACCTTCAGGACAGAAGCCGGCTTCATAGCCCAGACGGGCTTACACGCCCAGCAGCGCGCCCACGGGATAGGCGGTGCGGTTCTGGGCCTGGGCGACTTCCTGCTGCACCAGCCGCCCCTCGGCCACGTTCAGCCCGTTGCGCAGGTGCGGATCCTCCGTGAGCGCCTGCTTCCAGCCCTTGGACGCAAGCGTCAGCACGTGCGGCAGGGTCGCGTTGGTCAGCGCCAGGGTGGAGGTGCGGGGGACGGCCCCCGGCATGTTGGTCACGCAGTAGTGGATCACGCCTTCGGCGACATAGGTCGGATCGGAATGCGTGGTCGGACGGCTGGTCTCGGCACAGCCGCCCTGGTCGATGGCGATGTCCACGAACACGGACCCGGCTGGCATCGCGGCCACCATCGCTCGCGTCAGCACCTTCGGCGCCTCGGCGCCGGGCACCAGCACCGCGCCGATGACGAGATCGGCGGACCGCACCTCCTCCGCGATCACCGGGCCGGAGGCGGTGGCGGTGATGACGCGGCGGCCGAACCGCGCCTCGATGCGCCGCAACGCGTCGATCGACCGGTCCAGCACCACGACCTCCGCCCCCAGCCCCACGGCCGTGTCGGCGGCGTTGGTGCCGGACGATCCCGCCCCCAGGATGACGCAGCGGCCGGGATGCACGCCCGGCACGCCGCCCAGCAGGATGCCGCTTCCACCGCCTTCGCGGGTCAGCAACTGCGCGCCGATCTGCGGCGCGAGCCGGCCCGCGACCTCCGACATCGGCTGCAGCAGCGGCAGGCCGCCATTGGGCGCGGTGATGGTCTCGTAGGCGATGCAGACCGCGCCGCTCGCGATCAGCTCGTCGGTCTGCTCGCGGTCCGGGGCGAGATGCAGATAGGTAAACAGCACCTGGCCGGGGCGCAGGCGGGCCCGTTCCCGCGCCAGCGGCTCCTTCACCTTGACCACGAGATCGGCGGCGAAGGCGGCTTCCGCGTCGGGCACGATCCGCGCGCCGGCCTCGGCATAGTCCACGTCGCCGAAACCCGCGCCGGCGCCGGCGCCCGCCTCGATCAGCACTTCGTGCCCCGCGTCGATCAGGGCGCGTACGCCCAGCGGAACGAGGCCGACCCGGTATTCGTGGTCCTTGATCTCCCGCGGGAGGCCAACACGCATGATCCGTTCCCTCGTTTCTTATCGGGGCAGCATAAACGCCCCCGGCGGGCTGGCCTATGGGTCGGATCGCCCCCGCAGCACCCGGTCCACCATCTCAGGCGCCAGGCCCAGGTAATTGGCCGGATCGCAGCAGCGCTCCACGCCCGCACGGCCGCCGAGCGCATCCACGATCTCCGGCACGCGCATCAGGGCTTCGGCCAGCGTGCTGTCCGTCGCGATCGCGTCGCGGCAGGCGTCGTAGACGACATCGTGCGCACGCTGGCGGCCGAGCCTGGGTGCCGCCGCCATCATCGCGGCCTCCGCCACGATCAGCCCGCGGGTCAGGTCGAGGTTGGCCCGCATGCGCACGGCATCCACCGTCAGACCGGACAAGGCGAACTTGGCCTGATTCAGGCCGCCGGCGGTCAGGATGAAACTGTCCGGCACGGCGAGCCATTCCAGGTGCCACGGCCCGGTCGCACGCTCGAAATCCTGCACCATCGCATCCAGCATCAGCGCCACCTGCTGGCGCACCGCCCGCGCCGTGGCCAGCATGATCTCGGATGAGATCGGGTTGCGCTTCTGCGGCATGGTGGAGGACGCACCGCGTCCCTTCACGAAGGGTTCCATCACCTCGCCGCCGAACTCGCTCGACATCATCAGCATGATGTCGGTGGCGATCTTGGCGATGGTGCCGGTGACCAGGCCGAGCAGCGCCACCGCCTCCGCAATGCCGTCGCGCATGACGTGCCAAGTGATCGCCGGGCGGCCCAGGCCGAGCTCCGCGCAGAACGCCTCCTGCACCGCGAACCCCTGCGCGCCCAGGGAGGCGAGCGTGCCCGCCGCACCTGCGAGTTGGCCCACCAGCACACGCGGACGCAACTGCGCCAGCCGCTCGATGTGCCGCTCGATGGCGGACAGCCAGACCGCGGCCTTGTAGCCGAAGGTTATGGGCAGGGCCTGTTGCAGATGCGTGCGCCCGGCCATCGGTGTGTCGCGATGCCGCTGCGCGAGCGTGCCGAGGATGTCGCGCAGCGCACCCAGGTCGGCATCGATCAGGTCGAGTGCCGCGCGCAACTGCAGCACGGTGGCGGTGTCCATGATGTCCTGCGTGGTCGCGCCCCAGTGCACGTAGCGGCCGGCTTCCCCCGCGGCCTCCGTCACCTGGTGCAGCAGCGGCAGGATCGGGTACCCGACGTTCTCCGTCTCGCGCGCCAGCCGCTCCCAATCCGGCGCGAAGCGGGCGCAGGCCTCTGCGATCGCGGGTGCGGCCTCGGCCGGGATCACCCCCACGCGCGCCTCCGCCCGCGCCAGGGCGATCTCCGCCTCCAGGAACCGGGCGATCAGCGCCTCGTCCGAGAAGACCGCCCGCATCCGCGGCGTGCCGAACATGTCGCGATACAGGAGCGAGTCGAGTGCTGTGCTGGGCATGGCCGGAATATTCCGCGTGAACCCGCCCCGCCGCCACCCCCGGGGCAGTCGCGCCCCGCTTCGGCCCGGTGTAGGTCTTGCCGCGAAACGAGGGAGAAGACGCATGGCCGACGGCCGGCTGTACATCGGCACCCGCCGCTACTCGTCCTGGAGCCTGCGCGGCTGGCTGGCCGTGAAGCTCGCCGGGCTGGATGTCGAGGAGGTGGTGATCCCCCTCGCCGGCGGCGGCGGGACCTCGGCGATCAAGCGCGTCTCGCCGAACGGGCTGGTGCCCTATCTGGAGCACCACGGCCATCGCGTCTGGGAGTCGATCGCGATCTGCGAATACTGCGAGGAGGCCGCGCCCGGCACGATCTGGCCGCGTGACCCGCATGCCCGCAGCCATGCCCGCAGCATCGCCGCCGAGATGCACGCCGGGTTCCGCGAGCTGCGCATTGCCATGCCGATGAACCTGGGCCGCGACTACGCGGGCAAGGCCCGCACACCGGGCGCGCTAGCCGATATCGCGCGGATCGAGGCGATCTGGCGCGAGACGCGCGCGGCACACGGCGCGGGCGGGCCGTACCTGTTCGGCGCGGCGCTGACCGGCGCGGATGCGATGTACGCCCCGGTGGTGGCGCGGCTGCTGACCTACCGGCCGGAGCTTGCCGCCGACACGCTGGCCTACTGCGAAGCGGTGCGCGCCCATGCGCTGGTCGCCGACTGGTACGCCCAGGCGGCCCAGGAGCCAGCGGCCTGGCTGCTGGACAGATACGAGTCGATGGCGTGACCGCGACCGCCATCACGCTCGACCATGTCGGGGTCGCGGCCCGCGACCTCACCGCGGTCGCCGCGCAGTACGAACGCCTGGGCTTCCTGCTGACACCGCTCGCACGGCATTCGGGGCGGCGCGTGCCGGGCGGGCCGATCGTGCCGTTCGGCACCGGCAATCGCTGCGCCATGCTGCGGCGCGGCTATATCGAGCTGATCGCCATCGTCGATCCGGAGGCGTTCAGCAACACGCTCGACCGCTTCCTGGCCCGCTACGCCGGGGTGCATATCCTCGCCCTGTCGGTGGATGATGAGGACGCGAATCTCGCCCGGCTCAAATCCGCCCATGTGGACATTTCCGGCATCGCCTATCTGGAACGGCCGGTGGACGACGCGGACCCCGGCGGGCCGCGGGCCCGCTTCGCCCGGCTGCCGCTGCCCGACGCGCCGGAAGGCCGCATCCAGCTCATCCGCCATCTGACGCCCGAGGCGATCTGGCAGGAGCGTTTCCTGACCCATCCCAACGGCGCGGTGGCGCTGGAGGCGGTGGTGCTGGCCGTGGCGCAGCCGGCCGAGACGGCGATGCGCCTCTCGCGCCTCGCCGGTCTGCCGGTGGTGCCGGACGTGACCGGCGGCTTCCGGCTCGACCTGCCGGAAGGCGGGACCGCGCGCGTGGTACCGGCGGCCGCGCTGCCGCAGGTGCTGCCGGGCACGCACATCCCGTCACTGCCCTTCATCGCGGGGCTCGTGCTGCGCACGGAGGATGGCGGGGCAGCGGCGGCGCGCATCCTGCACACCGCCGGCATCGCCGCGCAGCGGACCGAACTCGGGCTGCAGGTCGCCCCGGATCAGGCCGGCGGCGCGGCTCTCGTCTTCGCGTGAGCGCGGCGGAGGCCGAGGCCGCCGCGCGCAGCATCGCCACCTACTACGCGCCCGGGCGCGGCGCGCGGCTGGATGCGTGGTATGCGCGCTTCGTGCGTGCGGGCGACCTCGCCTTCGATATCGGCGCGCATGTGGGCGACCGCAGCGCCTGCTTCGCCCGGCTGGGCGCGCGCGTGGTCGCCGTGGAACCGCAGCCCCTGCTCGCCCGCCTCACCGCCGCGTTCGGCGGGCGCGGCGTGAAGATCGAACGCTGCGTGCTGGGCGCGCGGCCGGGGCGCGCGACGCTGCGGCTCAACATGGCGAATCCGACCGTGGCGACAATCTCCGACGCATTCATCGCCGCCGCCTCCGGCGCGCCCGGATGGGAAGGGCAGGCATGGGACGCGGCGATCACGGTGCGGCAGACCACGCTGGATGCGCTGATCGCGAAGCATGGCGTGCCGGGCTTCATCAAGATCGACGTGGAAGGGCAGGAGGAAGCCGTGCTGGCCGGCCTGTCACGGCCGGTCGCCGCGATCTCCGCCGAGTTCACCACCATCCAGCGCGATGTCGCCTTCGGCGTGATCTCGCGGCTCCGCGCGCTCGGCTATCGCCACTTCAACGCGGCGCTGGGGGAGACGATGGCATTCGCCTTCGCCGCCCCGGTGGATGCGGCGCGGATGCGGGGCTGGCTCTCGGACCTGCCGCACGCGGCGAACAGCGGCGACCTCTACGCCAGCCTGGACCCCGGCCGCCTCGCGTCGTCAGGCGGGAACGGCGGCGACCCGCTTGGCGATGTCCAGCGCCCGGCGCAGTAGCGTCTCGCTCGCCTCCGGGGTCCAGAAGGCGCTGTGCGCGGACAGGGTGACATTCCCGATCCGGGTCAGCGGATGGCCGGCGGGGAGCGGCTCAATGTCGAACACGTCGAGCGCTGCGTGCGCGAGCGTGCCGTCGCCAAGGGCCGCGATCATCGCCGCCTCATCCACCACCGCGCCGCGCGCGGTGTTCACCAGGATCGCGCCCTTGCGCAGCTTCGCGAACCGCTCGGCGGACAGAAAGCCCCGCGTCTCATCGTTCAGGAGGAGATGCAGCGACACGACATGGCTTTCGGCCAGCAGCGTGTCGAGGTCCACGAAGGTCACGCCCGGCGCGGATCTGGGCGAGCGGTTCCAGGCCAGCACCCGCATGCCCGATCCCGCGGCGATGCGCGCGACTTCCGCCCCGATGCCGCCGAAGCCGATCAGGCCGAGCGTCTTGCCGGTGAGCTGCATGCCCTCGACGCGCACCCAGTTGCCGGCGCGCATCCCGCCATCCATCCGCGCGATGCCGCGCGCGGCGGCCCACATCAGCGCGATGGTGTGCTCGGCCACGGCGGTATCTCCGTAGCCCTTGATGGTGTGGACCTCGATGCCGAGTTCCGCGAGTTCCTCGGGGTTCATGTAGCTGCGCGCGCCGGTGCCCAGGAACACGACGTGGCGCAGGTCGGTGCAGCCGCGCATCGCCTCCGTCGGCATGTAGGTGTGATCGTTCAGGACGAAGCCGCAGCCCCTCAGCAACCCGGCCAGTTCCTCCGCCGCGACCTCCTCGGCGGGGTTGACGGCAACCGGCGGGTCGTCGGGGCGCCGGACGCGGGCGAATACCTCGGCCAGTTCGCCGCCCGCATCGATGAACAGACCCTTCATGCATGCACTCCGCGATGTGATGCCAGCGCGCGCCGGATCACGATCCCCGGCCGACGTGAAACGATCCTGCTGGCCCTGCCGCACACTGGCAACCTTGCCTCGATTGACGGCGCCTCATGCGCCGCCGCATCGTCCGGCCATGTTTCGGTCCCTGCCGATCCTTCTCACGCTGCTGGCAGCCGCCACCACCGCTTTGGCGCAGAAGCCGCCGCCGCTCGGCGCGCCGGACACGTCCTCTCCACGGAGGTCGTCGCCGTCCGGGCTGCGGGGGTCGGGGCTCGGCAAGCCGCCGCCGCTGAACGCGGGCGCACCACCGCGACCGGGCGGACCGTCTTCGGGCGGCGGGCTGCGCACCGCCTCGACCGGCACCGGGTTCGTGGTCGGGCCAAGCCGCGTGCTGACCAACCATCACGTCATCGAGGATTGCCGCCGCGTGCTGGTACGCAATGCCGAGGACCAGCAGCTTCAGGCGACGGTGGCGGCCAAGGACAGCCGGCGCGACCTCGCGCTGCTGGCCATCCGCGGCAATCCCGGCCCCGTGCTGGCATTCCGCGACCGCCCGCCCATCCGGCGCGGCGACGGTGTGGTGACCTATGGTTTCCCGCTTTCGGGCCTGCTGTCCTCGGGCCCGACGCTGACCACGGGTGAGATCAGCGCGCTGGCCGGGCTGCGCGACAATCAGGCGAATTTCCAGATCAGCGCCCCAGTGCAGCAGGGCAATTCGGGCGGGCCGCTGCTGGACCTGTCCGGCAATGTTGTCGGCGTGATCGTCTCCAAGCTCGCCGCCATGCGGATCGCGCAGCAGACCGGCGACATCCCGCAGAACGTGAATTTCGCCGTGAAGGGCACGGAGGCAATCGACTTCCTGCGCCGCAACGGCGTGCAGCCGCGGCTGGCGGTCAGCGACGGGCCCGACCGCCGCGCCTCGGAGGTGGGCGAGAGCGTCCACCCCTCGACCGTGTTCATCCAGTGCCAGAAATAGCGCGGGCGCGGCACGGCGCCCCGCCATCACGCCGGTGATTTCCCCGGCAACGATCCCGCCCTAAAGGCCCGCCGCGAGATCGGCCAGCGTGGTCCGGGCCAGGGCCTGGGTCAGCGCCGTCTCCGCCGCCCCGAAGGCGCGGGACAGGACGGACTGGACCCGGCAGCCGACACGGCAATCGGGATTGGGGTTGGCGTGGACGGGCAGCAGACGACGATCGGGGCGGCCTTCCACGGCATCCCACACGTCGCGCAGCGTGATCTCCTCGGCCGGGCGCGCCAGTTCGCAGCCGCCGGGGCCGCGCTGGATGCGCACCAGCCCCGCCCGCGCGAGCTGCCCGGCGATGCGGCGGACCACCACGGGGTTGGTGTTCACGCTGCCGGCGATGCGGACACTGGTCGCCGCGCGACCGCTGAGACCGGCCGCGAGCAGCAACAGGATATGCGTGGCGACCGCGAAGCGCGTGGCGACCATCACGCAACTATGCACCCGCAGGCGGCGCGGGGGGTAGGGTGAAGGCATGGAGGCCCTCACCTTTCCCGAACGGGCGCTGCGGGTCCGCCGCGCGAGCGCCCGGCTCTGCGCCGGTCTCGGCTGGGCGCCGCTGCACGAGGTGCCGCTGCCGGACGGGCGGCGCGCCGACATCCTCGCGCTGCGGCCGGATGGCGGTTTCGCCATCCTGGAGATCAAGTCGGGCATGCGCGACTTCCTGGTGGACACGAAATGGCCCGCCTATCGCGCCTATTGCGACGCGCTGTATTTCGCCGTGGACGGCGACTTTCCGCTCGACCTCCTGCCGGAGGAGACCGGGCTGATCGTGGTCGCGGACGGGGAGGCGGCCCTGCTGCGGGAAGCGCCGATGCATCCGCTCGCCGCCCCGCGCCGCCGCGCGCTGACGCAGCGCTTCGCGCAGCTCGCGGCACTGCGGCTGGCGGCGGCGGAGGACCCGGCAGGCTTCGCGGAGCTGCGCGCGGCGCTCCGCGCCGAATGATCAGCCGCGCAGGCGGGTGACCGTGGCGGTGGTGGAATGGCCGGGCAGCAGCTCCGCCAGCATGATCTCGCCGCCCCAGGACCGGACCAGATCCGCGCCGACAACCTGTTCGGGGCGGTAATCGGCCCCCTTCACCAGCAGATCGGGCCGCAGGGCCGCGATCAGCGCCTCGGGCGTGTCCTCGTCGAACACGGTGACCACATCCACGGCCCCGATGCTGGCCAGCACAGCCGCGCGCGCGGCTTCCGGCTGGATCGGCCGGCCGGTCCCCTTCAGCCGCCGCACCGAGGCATCCGAGTTCAGCCCGACCACCAGCCGATCGCAATTGGCGCGCGCCTGCTCCAGCAGATGCACATGCCCCGGGTGCAGCAGGTCGAAGCAGCCATTGGTGAAGCCGATGCGCCAGCCGCGCCGGCGCCAGCGCTCCACCTGCTCGGCCGCGGTCTCGCGCGCCATCACCTTGCGCAGCGTGCCGCCCTCCGGCGACAGGGCGGACAGCATCTCGCTCTCCCGCGCCACAGCGGTGCCGATCTTTCCCACGACGATGCCGGCCGCGATGTTGGCCAGCCGCGCCGCGGTGCCCAGCGGCAGACCGGCGCCAAGGCCGGCGGCCATCACTGCGACAACCGTGTCGCCCGCGCCCGAGACATCGAACACCTCGGCCGCCTCGGCCGGAAAATGGCGCGGGCCGGCCGCGTCCACCAGCGTCATCCCGTCCTCGCTGCGCGTGACGAGCACCGCCCCGAAATCGTGGCGCGCGCGCAGCGCAGTCGCGGCCGCGACGATCCCGGCCTCACTATCCGCGGCCATGCCGGTCGCCTCCGCTAGCTCGCGGCGGTTCGGCGTCACCACGTCCGCACCGGCGTAGATCGCGTAGTCGCTGCCCTTGGGATCGACCAGCACGCGCCGTCCCGCAGCCTTCGCAGCGGCGATCAGTTGCCGGGGGATGTCGGCGGCGAGCACGCCCTTGCGATAGTCGGACAGCACCATGACATCGGTCGCCGCCACGGCATCCGACGCGATGCGGATCATCCGTTCGGCGAGCCTGGGATGGATCGCATCGGTCTGTTCGTGATCGGCGCGCAGCATCTGCTGGCCGCCCGCGATGTAGCGCGTCTTCATCGTGGTGGTGCGGCCGCCCTGGACCAGCAGCCACGGCTCCACGTTCGCGTGCCCGCCGATCAGGCTGGTCAGCATGTTGCCGGCCTGATCGTCGCCGATCACCGAGACGAAGGCGGCCGCGGTCCCGAGCGCGGTGAGGTTGCGCACGACATTGCCCGCGCCGCCGGGCATCGCGACCTCACGCTCGACCGTAAGCACCGGCACCGGCGCCTCCGGACTGATGCGCGAGGCGGCGCCGTAGCAGTAGCGATCGAGCATCGCGTCGCCCACGACGAGGACGGAAGCCTTCTTCAGGCGGCGGACGGCATCGGCCAGCGCGGCGGGGTCGGGCGTGTCCATTCCCCCATGGCGTAGCCCGTCGGCCATGCGGCGGGCAAGGTTACACCTGAATGAACGCGACGGTTGATCTTTCCAGCACCGCACAAGTCAGCCGCCCGCCCATGACCGCGCCGGTGTCGATCCCGATCCGGTGCGGCAGGATTTCGGGCATCCGCGTGGGGGTGTGGCCGTGCACCACCCGCACCGGCAGGGGGTCCGTCCAGGACAGGAACGGTTCGCGGATCCACAGCAGGTCATGCGGCGATTGCCGCTCCAGCGGCACGCCGGGGCGGATTCCGGCATGGACGAACAGCGTGTCGCCGATCCGGTGGGTCAGGGGACACCGGTTGAGATAGTCCAGGGCTTCCCGCGGGATCAGGTCCTTCCAGTCCTGCACCCGGGCGCGGCGCGGCACGCCCCAGCTTTCCAGCGCCGCATCGCCGCCGTTGCGGCGCCAGATGGCCGCCGCCTCGACATCGCCGCGCAGGACGGCATCCAGCATCAGGCGTTCGTGGTTGCCCATCAGCACCACATGCGCCGCCCCCGGGATCGGCGGGCCGGCCATCACGGCACCGACCGCGCCGGCGCTGTCCTCCCCGCGGTCCACGAGATCGCCGAGGTGGATCACCGTCACCTCCGCCCTGGGCAGGGCCGCGTCGTGGCGCGCAATCTCCGCGTGCATCTGGACGAGAAGGTCGCGGCATCCATGCACATCCCCGATGGCATAGACGCGCTGGCCTGGCGGGATCACGGATGCATCGCCGTTCGAAACGGACGCTGGGGACAAGCTTTCACGTCGGCATTTTCGCAGGCGCACAAGCAACACGCAAAGACGGCCGGGGCTTGGCATCCGGCCGGCGGCCCCATATTCCCAGCGCATGCCGCCGGCGATCGAGGTCGAGAACCTGACCAAGCGCTACAATGACACGCTGGCGGTGGACAGCATCGCCTTCGCGGTGCCGCGCGGCCATGTGGTGGGGCTGCTCGGCGGCAATGGCGCGGGCAAGACCACCACGATCGCCATGCTGCTCGGCCTGCTGCTGCCCACGGCGGGGACACTGCGCGTGCTGGGCCACGACATGCTGACCGACCGGTTCGCCGCGCTGGCGCGGATGAATTTCTCTTCGCCCTACGTCTCGCTGCCGCACCGGCTGTCGGTGGCGGAGAACCTGCGCGTCTATGGTCACCTGTACGGCGTTTCACGTCTGGAACGCCGCATCGGCGAACTCGCGGCGGACCTCGATCTCGACGGTCTGCTCGACCGCCCCGCCGGGGAGCTGTCGGCCGGGCAGAAAACGCGGGTGGGACTGGCCAAGGCGCTGATCAACCGGCCCGAGGTGCTGCTGCTTGACGAGCCGACCGCCAGCCTCGATCCCGACACCGGCGATATGGTGCGCACGCGGCTGGAGCGCTATCGCGCCGAGAGCGGCTGCACGATCCTGCTCGCCAGCCATAACATGGGCGAGGTGGAACGGCTCTGCGATGACGTGCTGATGATGAAGCAGGGCCGCATCGTCGATCGCGGCTCGCCGGGTGCGCTGCTCTCCAGATACGGGCGCACCGATCTGGAGGATGTATTTCTCGATATCGCCCGCGACCGCCGTGGCGGGGCCGCGGCATGATACGGACCCACAGCAAGACCAGAAGAGAAGAACATGCCGGACAAGGTTCAGACCGATAAGATCGCCAAGGGCGAAGGTTTCATCGCAGCGCTCGACCAGAGCGGGGGCAGCACGCCCAAGGCGCTGAAGCTCTACGGCCTGCCCGAGACCGCCTATACCAGCGAGGCGGAGATGTTCGACCTGGTGCACGCGATGCGCTCCCGCATCGTCACCAGCCCCGCCTTCAACGGCCGCCGCGTGCTGGGCGCGATCCTGTTCGAGATGACCATGGACCGCCAGGTCGAAGGCACGGATTTCGCCGACTATCTCTGGCAGAAGAAGCAGGTCGTCCCGTTCCTGAAGGTGGACAACGGCCTTGCCTCCCAGGCCGACGGCGTACAGCTCATGAAGCCGATCACCGGGCTCGACGCGCTGCTGGACCGCGCCAAGGCCAAGCATGTCTTCGGCACCAAGATGCGCTCGGTGGTGGATGCGGCCAACGCCTCCGGCATCGCCCGGATCCTCGACCAGCAGTTCGAGGTCGCCCGACAGATCCTCGCCGCCGGGCTGATCCCGATCATCGAGCCCGAGGTCTCGATCAAGGCCCCGGACAAGGCGGAGGCGGAGGCGCTGCTCAAGCAGGGCATCATCGAACGGCTGGACGCGCTGCCTGATGGCGAGCGCGTGATGCTCAAGCTGACCCTGCCGACGGTGAACGGATTCTATGGCGAGCTGGTCGCGCATCCGCGCGTGCTGCGCGTGGTGGCGCTGTCGGGCGGCTATTCGCGGGCGGAGTCGAACACGCTGCTCGCCGCCAATCCGGGTGTGATCGCAAGCTTCAGCCGGGCGCTGACCGAAGGCCTCAGCGCGCAGCAATCCGACGCGGAGTTCAACGCGACACTCGATGAGGCGATCGAGTCGATCTTCCAGGCGTCCCGGACGTGACGGGGGGCGCGGCGGCACGTTCATGAGCGCGTCGCTGCGCCGCATCTGGGGGCTGGTCTACCGGCACCTCGCGCTCTACCGCCGGTCCTGGCCGCGGCTGCTGGAACTCGCCTACTGGCCGGTCCTGCAGATGTGCATCTGGGGCTTCACCGCCTCCTTCCTCGCCGCCCGCTCGGGCCTCGCGTGGCAGGCGGCCGGTGCGCTGATCGCGGGCGTTCTGCTGTGGGAGGTCGCGCTGCGTTCGACGCTCGGCGTCGCGCTGTCCTTCCTGGAGGAGATGTGGTCGCGCAACCTGGGCCACATTTTCGTCTCACCCATCCGGCCGCCCGAGATGGTCGCCGCCTTCATCGTCATGGGCATGCTGCGCACGCTGGCGGGCGTGATCCCCGCAGCACTCCTGGCGTGGCTGCTCTACGCCTTCGACATCCTCTCGCTCGGCCCCGTGCTGGTGCTGTTCTTCGCCAACCTGCTGGTGATGGGCTGGTGGGTGGCGCTGGGCGTGGTCAGTCTGATCCTCCGCCATGGCCAGGGGGCGGAGGCGCTGGCGTGGTCCACCATGTTCGGGCTGACGCCCTTCGCGGCCGTCTACTACCCGGTGGATATCCTGCCCGCGGTGATCAAGTGGATCGCGCTCGCGCTGCCGGCCGCGCATGTGTTCGAAGGCATGCGCGCGGCCCTCGCCGGCGTGGTGCGCTGGGACCATCTGGCGGCGGCGGCAGGGCTGAACGTGCTGTGGCTGCTCGCCGCGGCATGGCTGTTCGCGCGCCAGTTCCGCGCGGCGCGGACCAAGGGCGCGCTGATCTCCATCGGCGAATGACGCCGCGGGATCCGCGATACCTGCGCCAGCGCCGGTGACGCGCGCCGTGGCGGGGGCACCGGCCCGAGACACCCGGCGCCGCAGCTGGGCGGCGATGCCGGGGCGGAGGGTGGCCGCCGTCTCGCCGTAGCCCATGGCCAAGCGTCGCGGCCTGCTTCTATGCTGCGTCGCAACATATGCCACCTTCCCCGCCGGCTGCCGTTTCGCCCTTCCCCATCGCACTCCTGGCCCTCGCGGGATTCCTCGCCGGCATGGGCATCCGGGCGACGGATGCGCTGCTGCCGGTGATCGCGGAGGACTTCATCGTCTCGGTCCCGGCCGCCGGCATCATCGTCACCGCCTTCACCCTGCCCTACGGCCTGCTTCAGCTCGTCTTCGGCCCGCTCGGCGACCGGTTCGGGAAGCTGCGCGTGGTCAGCATCGCGCTCGGCCTGTACGCGCTCGCCACGCTGGCCTGCGCGGCGGCCGGGTCGCTGCCGCAGCTCGTGGTGCTGCGGGCCTTCGCCGGCGGCTTCGCGGGCGGGCTGATGCCGCTGTCGGTCGCCTATATCGGTGACGCGGTCCCCTATACGGAACGGCAGGCGGCGATCGGCCGCTACCTGACCGGCGTGGTCATGGCCCAGCTCTTCTCCGGCCCGGTCGGCGGCGTGTTCGGGGACACGCTGGGCTGGCGCGGCCTGTTCATCCTGCTCGGCGGGCTGTCGCTGGCGGGGGCCGTGGCGATCGCCCGACGCGCCGGCCCGGCGCCCGAGACGGCGGGTGCCGGCTTCGGGATGCAGAAATTCATCCTGCTGTTCCGCCGTCCGGCAAGCCGCCTGCTGATGCTGGGGGGCTTCTTTGATGGCGTGCTGCTGTTCGGCGCCTTCAGCTTCGTCGGCGGCTACCTGCGCGACAGTTTCGGCCTGCCCTACACCCAGGTCGGGCTGGTGGTGGCCGCCTTCGGCGCGGGCACCCTGCTCTACACCCGGGTCGCGGGGTGGCTGGTCCGCAACCTTGGCGAGCGGCGGATGCTCGCGACCGGCGGCGCGCTTCAGGCGATCCTGCTCGTCGCGCTCGTCCGGATTCCCGACTGGCGGTTCCTGTTCCTGGTGCAGGCGGTCATGGGGCTCGCCTTCTTCATGTTCCATGGCGTGCTCCAGGCCCGCTCGACCGAGGCGATGCCGGAAGCGCGGGCCACCGCCGTCTCCGGCTTCTCGATGATGATGTTCACCGGCCAGGCGCTGGGGGCGCTGGCGCTCGCCACCGCGGTCACGCATCTGGGCTGGCAGGCCAGCTACGCGGCCTGGGGCGCGGGCGTGGCGGTGCTGACCCTCGTGCTCGCCACGCGGCTGCGGTTCCGGTGACCGGCACCGTAGCCCTGCCGATCACGCTGATGGCCGTGGCGGGCTTCCTGTCCGCCATGGGCATCCGCGCGATGGACGCGCTGCTGCCGGTGGTGGCGTCGGATTTCGCCGTCTCGGTCTCCGCCGCGGGCATCACGGTGGCGGCGTTCACCCTGCCCTACGGGCTGCTGCAGGTCGCCTTCGGCCCGCTGGGGGACCGGTTCGGCAAGCTGCGCGTGGTCGGCCTCGCGCTCACCGCCTACGCGCTCGCCACCTTCGCCTGCGCGGCGGCCGGATCGCTGCCGCAGCTCGTGGTGCTGCGGGCCATCGCCGGCGGGACCGCGGGCGGGGTGATCCCGCTCTGCCTGGCCCATATCGGGGACGTGGTGCCCTACCACGCCCGGCAGGCGACGCTGGGCCGGTTCCTGACCGGGGCCGTGATGGCCCAGATCCTGTCCGGGCCGCTCGGCGGCATCTTCGGCGACACGCTGGGCTGGCGGGGCATGTTCGTGGTGCTCGGGGCCGCTGCGGCAGGTGCGGCCTTCGTGCTGCTGCGCCGCGCCGATCCGCGGCCCAACGCACCCGGCAGCGGTTTCGGCCTGATCCGCTTCCTGGAGCTGTTCCGCCGGCCGGAGGGCCGCCGCGTCACGCTGGCGGCCTTCGTGGACGGATTCCTGCTGTTCGGCTCCTTCGCCTATATCGGCGCCTATCTGCGCGAGGCATTCGCCCTGCCCTACACCCAGGTCGGGCTGATCGTGGGCGTGTTCGGCCTGGGCAGCCTCGTCTACACGCGCATCGCCGGCATCCTGGTGCGCCGGCTGGGCGAGGTGCGGATGCTGCTCGCCGGCGGGCTGCTGCTGACGGCGGGCCTCGCCGTCGCGACGCTGGTGCCGTCCTGGCCGGTCTTCGTACCGGTGCAGTTCTGCCTCGGCCTCGGCTTCTTCACCCTGCACGGCGTGCTGCAGGCCCGCGCGACCGAGGCGATCCCCGAGGCGCGGGCGACCGCCGTGGCCGGGTTCGCGATGATGCTGTTCTTCGGCCAGTCGATGGGCGCGCTCGCCATGGGCGTCGCGGTCGCGCATCTGGGCTGGACGCCGGCCTACCTGCTCTGGGCCGCCCTGGTGTTCGCGATGGCGCTCGCGCTCGCCCGGGCCTTCCGGCGCCCCTGAGCGGCAAGCTTGCCGCCTCCGGGCCGCCCTGTTACGCCCGGCGCGATCCATGGACTGGGAGACCGGCGCGAGATGCGCGTGAAGGACGTGAAGAAGGTCGTGCTCGCCTACTCGGGCGGGCTCGACACCAGCGTGATCCTCAAGTGGCTGCAGACGACCTACCGATGCGAGGTCGTGACCTTCACCGCCGATCTCGGCCAGGGCGAGGAGCTGGGCCCAGCGCGCGACAAGGCGCGGCTGCTCGGGATCAAGGACGAGAACATCTTCATGGACGACCTGCGCGAGACCTTCGTCCGCGACTTCGTCTTCCCGATGTTCCGCGCCAACGCGCTGTATGAGGGCATGTACCTGCTGGGCACCTCCATCGCCCGGCCGCTGATCGCCCAGCGCCAGATCGAGATCGCCGAGGCCACGGGGGCCGACGCGGTGGCCCATGGCGCCACCGGCAAGGGCAACGACCAGGTCCGCTTCGAGCTGAGCTATTATTCGCTGAAGCCGGACGTGAAGGTGATCGCCCCCTGGCGCGAATGGGACCTGACCAGCCGCACCAAGCTGCTGGAATTCGCCGAGCAGCACCAGATCCCCATCGCCAAGGACAAGCGCGGCGAGGCGCCGTTCAGCGTGGACGCGAACCTGCTGCACAGCTCCTCGGAAGGGAAGATCCTGGAAGACCCCTGGATCGCGCCCGATGAGATCGTCTGGCAGCGCACCATCCGCCCCGAGGACGCGCCCGATCGGGCGACCGAGATCACCATCGAGTTCGAACGCGGCGACGCGGTCGGCATAAATGGTGAGCGCCTGTCCCCGGCCACGCTGCTGACGAAGCTGAACGCGCTCGGCAAGGAGAACGGCATCGGCCGGCTCGATCTGGTCGAGAACCGCTTCGTCGGCATGAAGTCGCGCGGCTGCTACGAGACGCCGGGCGGCACGATCCTGTACGTGGCGCACCGCGCGATCGAAAGCATCACACTTGACCGCGAATCCGCGCATCTCAAGGACAGCCTGATGCCGCGCTACGCGGAGCTGATCTACAACGGCTTCTGGTTCGCGCCCGAGCGGCGGATGATCCAGGCTGCGGTGGATGCGTCGCAGGCGAGCGTGACCGGCACGGTGCGGCTGAAGCTCTACAAAGGCAACACCATCGTCACCGGCCGCGAATCCCCGAACAGCCTGTACTCGATGAAGCACGTGACGTTCGAGGAGGACCAGGGCGCCTACGACCAGTTCGACGCCCAGGGCTTCATCAAGCTGAATGCGCTGCGGCTGCGGCTGGGTGCGATGGCCGGCCGCAGGGGCGGCGGCCTGTAACGCGGAAGATGCGGCGCGGGCCTGGCCGGGGACGGATCGTTCCGTGACGCCGGAGGAGGCCCGCGACACGCTGCGCGAACTCTACGTCGCCGGCACGCCGCGCGCGAAGCGGTTCCGCTACGGATTGCTGATGCTGGACGCGGCGAGCCTCGCCTGGATCGTCGCCGCGTCCTTCAATCCGCAGCATCCGGCCGTGATCGCCCTGGATGTCGTCTTCGGCGCGGTCATGCTGGCCGAGTTCGTCGCCCGCGTCACCGCGACGGGACGGCCACTTCGGGCGGCCACGCGGCTGCTTCAGATCGCGGACCTGTTCGCCATCGCCTCCCTGCTGTTCGCGCCCCTGCTGAACGGGACCTTTGCCTTCCTGCGGGTGCTGCGCACGCTGCGGCTGATCCATTCGGTGCGCGTGCTCACATCGCTGCGCGACGACATGCCCTTCTTCCGCCGCAACGAGGAAGCGGCCCTGGCCGGGGCGCATCTCCTTGTCTTCCTGTTCGTGATGAGCGGACTGGTCCTGGAAACCCAGCGCCCCACCAACCCGGGCATCGGGAATTACGCCGACGCGCTCTATTTCACCGTGGCCACGCTCACCACGACCGGCTTCGGCGACATCATCCTGCCGGGCACGTTCGGCCGCCTGCTGTCGGTGATCATCATGCTGGCGGGCGTGACATTGTTCCTGCGCCTGGCGCAGACGCTGATCCGGCCGGCCAAGGTCCGCTTCCCGTGCCCGACCTGCGGGCTGCAACGGCACGAACCGGATGCCGTCCACTGCAAGGCCTGCGGCACGTTGCTCAACATCCCGGACGAAGGGACATGACGGCGCTTCGCACGGCAGCCGATGTGACGATCCGGTCCGCCGGCGCGCCGGATGCCGCGCATGTCGCCGCCCTGCTCACGCAACTCGTGGGCACCGACGTATCCGCGGATGCGGCCGCGGCGCGCCTGGCCGCGCTGTCCGCGACCGGCCATGACGGGGTCTTCCTGGCGGAACGCAATGGAACGCCCCTTGGTCTCGTCGCGCTGCATTGGGGACCGCAGATCCATCGCACTCCATTGACGGCGCGGATCGTCTCGCTGGTCGTGACCGAAGCCGCGCGGGGCCAGGGCGTCGGCGCGATGCTGCTCGACCATTGCGAGACCATCGCGCGTGCGCAAGGCTGCGGCGTCATGGAGCTGACAAGCGACGCCGGCCGAACCGACGCGCACCGCTTCTATCGGCGGCATGGCTATGACGGCTCCTCCATCCGGTTTCGCAAGCAGCTCGCCTGAGCGGGCATCATCATCGAAGGGGAAACACGCATGTTCGACCTGACCGGCAAGGTCGCGATCGTGACGGGCGGCAATGGCGGCATCGGCCTCGGCATCGCCAAGGGGCTCGCCGGTGCGGGTGCCTCCGTCGTGGTCGCGGGGCGGGATGCGAAGAAATCCGCCGACGCCGTCGCGGCACTCGGCCCCAAGGCGATCGCGCTGCCGGTGGACGTGGCGGACAAGGCCTCGATCGAGGCGCTGGTGGCCGAGACGGTGAAGCGTTTCGGCCGGCTCGATATCCTCGTCGCCAATGCCGGGGTGACCGTGCGCAAGCCGCCGCAGGACCTGACCGACGAGGAATGGGATCACGTCCTCAACGTCAACCTGACCGGCGTGTTCCAGTCCTGCCGCGCGGCCTATCCGCACATGAAGGCGGCGGGCGGCGGCAAGATCATCACCATCGGGTCGATGATGTCGATCTTCGGCGCGCCGTTCGGCGCGGCCTATGGCGCGACCAAGGGCGGCGTGGTGCAGATGACGCGCGCGATGGCCACGGCCTGGGCGCCGGACAACATCCAGGTGAACGCGATCCTGCCGGGCTGGATCGACACGGCCATGACGCAGGGCGCGCGCAGCTACGTGCCCACGCTGCACCAGTCGGTGCTGGAGCGCACCCCCGCCGGACGCTGGGGCGCACCTGAGGATTTCTCCGGCATCGCCGTGTTCCTGGCCGCGCCCGCGTCGGACTTCGTGACCGGCACGGCGATCCCGGTGGACGGGGGCTACTCGATCCGCGGCTGATGGCCGGTCAGCCGAGCAGCGCGCGCGCCTCCTCCGCGTCGCGCGCGATCTGCGTACGCAGCGCATCGAAGGACTCGAAGCGCTGCTCGGCGCGCAGGAAGGCGTGCAGGGACACGTCCAGTTCCTGGCCGTAGAGATCGCCCCCGAAGTCGAACAGATGCGTCTCCAGCCGGCTGATCGCGCCTTCGGTCACGGTGGGGCGGCGGCCGATATTCGCGACACCGGGCACGGATGATCCATCCGGCAGGCGCGCGCGCACGGCGTAGACGCCCCGTGCGGGTTCCAGATGCCTGCCGAGCGCGATGTTCGCCGTGGGAAAGCCGATGGTGCGCCCGCGCGCATCGCCATGCACGACCGTGCCGCGGATGGACCACGGCCGGCCCAGTTCCGCCGCCGCGCGTTCCGGATATCCTTCCTGCAGGTGGCGGCGGATGCGGGTGGAGCTGATCGGGCCTTCGGCATCGGCCAGCGGCGGCACGACGGACAGGCCGATGCCCAGTGCCTCGGCCTGCGCCGCGAGAAAGGCCACGTCGCCGCCGCGCCGGTGGCCAAAAGCGAAATCCGGACCGCAGGCGAGATGCCGCACGCCCAGACCCGCATGCAGCACCTCGGCCACGAAGGCCTCGGCGGTGAGCTGGCTGAAGGCACGGTCGAAATTCATCGCATAGACGATGGATACGCCTAGCGCGCCAAGTGCCTCCGCCTTCGCCGGCAGCAGGGTCAGGCGGAAGGGCGGGTCATCCGGGCGGAACAGCTCGCGCGGATGCGGCTCGAAGGTCAGCACCGCGAGCGGCGCGTCCGGTCGCGCGGTGTGGGCGGCGCGCAGCACCACCTCGTGCCCGCGATGGACGCCGTCGAAATTGCCGAGTGCCGCGGTCGCACCGCGCAGTTCGGGTGCGATGTCCTGCCAGCCGGAGACGATGCGCGGAATCACGGACCCCTCGTTGATACCGGTCTGCGCGCGCCGTGCCCTAGACGCGGCCCGCGGCCCAGGCCGGGAGCGCCCGGGCCGCAGCCGCATCGCGCACTGCGCGCGCCAGGGCAAGCCCGAGGCAGGGGCCGAACTTGAAGCCGTGGCCGGAAAAGCCGGACATCACCCAGGCATGGGGGCCCAGCTTCTCCACGACGAAGCGCTCCTCGCGGGAGACATCGTAGAAGCAGACGCGGCTCTCCACGACACGGTAGCGGCCGAAATCGGCCAGCCGGCCGGAACAGCGTTCCAGGATGGCCCCCACCTCCCCGGACCGCGGCGTGCGGTCCCCGTCCGGGTCGCCTTCCAGGCTGAACGTATGGTCGCCGACCTTGAGCCCGGTGCCGGCGACCGGCGGCACCGCGTAGAACCCCCCGGCGAGATCGAGCAGCATGGGCGCGGAGGCCCAGGCCGCCACGAATTCCGCGGGCGGTTCGACATACACCACCACCTGCCGCGACGGGGTCACGCGCGGCGCCAGGTCCGGCAGCAGGCGCGGCGCCCACGGGCCGGCCGCCACCACCAGCAGATCCGCCGACCGTTCGGCGCCGCTATCCAGAATCACGGCCGCACGTTCCGGATGCACCGCGACCACCCGCGCCGGGGTGATGGCGCTGCGCGCCCCGAGCGCGGCCACGATACGGTCGGCCAGCAGCACGCCGCCCGCGGGCACGAGCAGCGCATCCTCGCCGGTGGGCGCGAGGAAGGGGAAACGGCTGTCCAGGTCCGCAGCCGCGATCCCGGTGAAGCTGCGCCCATCCTCGGCCAGGGCGCGGCGCGTGTCCGCGATCCAGGGAATGCCGGGGCCGGCCAGCGCCAGCACGCCGGTCGGCACATGCAGCGTCTCGCCGATATCCTCCCAGACCTGTGCCCAGGCCGCGTAGGCATCATCCACCATGCGCATGTAGCCGCGCTCGGCGCCATAGGTGTGCCGGATCAGCCGATGGCGATCGACCGAGGAACCGCGCGGGTTCGGCACCGGCCCCGGCTCGATCACCTCGACATCCCAGCCGTCGCGCCGCAGCGCCCAGGCGGCGCTGAGACCCATGATCCCGGCGCCGACGACCAGTGCCCTTTCCGCCATCGCGTCCTATTCGGGCCGGAATGCCCGCGCGTGCTGCGGCTGCCAGGCCACCGCCGCCGCGGACCCGACCGACAGGCCGGAGGTGCCGGCCACGGCCGGGCGCTTGGCCATGATCTCACCGCCGTCGCCAAGCGCCAGGCGCAGCCGGACATGATCGCCCAGGTAGATCGCTTCCAGCAGCTTCGCGGGCAGCGCGTCACCGCCGAGCCCGTCCGCCTCCACGCCCGCCAGCGCGATCCGCTCCGGCCGGATCGAGACGACGCAGCGCGCGCCCGCGCCCTCCACGTCGGCGGGCGCGGCCTCGACCACCGGCCCGCAATCGAGCTTCACGCGGGCCAGACCGTCCTCGATCGCCTCGACCATCCCCGGCAGGCGGTTGTTCTCCCCGATGAAACGGGCGACGAAGGCATCGGCCGGGCGTTCATACAACGCCTCCGGCACGTCGAGCTGGCGGATCACGCCGTCCGAGAACACGGCGATCCGGTCGCTCATGGTCAGCGCCTCCGACTGGTCGTGGGTGACATAGACCATGGTCACGCCGAGGCTTTCGTGGATGTGCCGGATCTCGAGCTGCATCTCCTCGCGAAGCTGCTTGTCGAGCGCGCCCAGGGGTTCGTCCAGCAGCACCACCGGCGGTTCGAACACCAGGGCGCGGGCCAGGGCCACGCGCTGCTGCTGGCCGCCGGAAAGCTGTGCCGGGCGGCGTTCGCCGAACTGCGGCATCCGCACCATCTCCAGCGCGCGGGCCACGCGAGTGCGCTGTTCGGCGCGCGGGATACCGCGCACGGACAGCGGAAAGGCAACGTTCTCGGCCACCGTCATGTGCGGGAACAGGGCGTAGTTCTGGAACACCACGCCCAGGCCGCGCTTGTGCGGCGGCATGCGCGCGATGTCGCGGCCGTCCAGCAGGATGCGCCCGTCGGTCGGCTGCTCGAAGCCCGCCAGCATCATCAGCGTGGTCGTCTTGCCGGACCCGGACGGGCCAAGCAGGGTGAGGAACTCCCCCTGCATGATGTCCAGATTGAGGTCGCGCACCACCAGCGTGCGCCCGTCATAGGATTTGCGCACGCCATCGAACCGCACCAGCGGCGCCTTCTGGATCGCCATTCCGCCTCCTGAGTTTCCTGCATGGGACATGGCGAGGGGCCGGAGAGCAAGCGGTTGGGATGGAACTTTTCGGGCGCGTAGCTGTTTTCCGCCAGCATTCGACAGAAGGAGGAATGGCATGCCAGCGGAAGCGGACAGCAAGGCCCGGGCCATCGGCGACGAACTGGCCGAGCTGCGCGACCAGGTGCAGAAGCTGATGAAGGAACGCGTGACCCCGGGCGTCTCTCGCCTCGCCGGGCATGCGGAGGATTATGCCAAGCAGGCGGCGGACGAGGTGCGGCAGAGGGCAGACCAGTTCTCCGGCACCGTGCGCGACCAGCCGATCACCGCGGTCCTGGTCGCGGCCGCACTCGGGTACCTCATCGGCCGCGTGACCCGCTAGACGCCGGGCGATGCACGCGCTCGACGCGGCGAAGGCCGCGGCGCGGGCCGAGCTGCTGCACGCGCGGCTGCGCGCCCGGGCCGCCGGGCGGCGCTGCGCGGCTGGCGCCGTGGCGACGCTGTTCGGCCTCGCCGCGTTTGTGCTGCTGCACCTGGCCGCCTACAACGCGCTGCAGGACCGGCTGGGGTCCATCTGGACGCCGCTTGCGGTGGCGGGCGGGGACGTGGTGCTGGCGCTGCTGGCCTACGCCATCGTCGGCGGCGGCGGCCGGGCAGCACGCCAGGCGCGCGAGGCGGCCGCGCTGCGGGATGTCGCGGTGGCACAGCTCGGCCGCTCGCTGACCCTGGCCGCCACGCTGACACCGCTGCTACGCCTGCTGACGCGGCGGCGCTGACGGAGGCGCGAAGGCCGGGCAGACGGGGCAACCGTTCCGCGTTAGGCTGCCCCCATGACAGGATTCCGTTTCGACCATCTGCATGTCCGTTCCGCTGATGCCGAGGCGGCGGCCGATTTTTACGTACGCGCCTTTAGCGCGCGGATCGTAGACCGGCAGCATCCGGGCGGCAGGCTGCGCGTGGTCCTCGACCTCGCCGGCGTGCGGCTGTTCGTCGAAGCGGTGCCGGAGGATTCGCCGCAACCGCCGCCGCCCCCGTTCCGCGGGCTGGAGCATCTGGGTCTCACCGTCGATGACCTCGATGCGGTGCTGGCCGATCTCGCGGCCAAGGGAATCGCGCTCGAATCCGGCCCGTCCTCGCCGCGGCCCGGCGTGCGTATCGCTTTCGTCGCAGCCCCCGACGGCGCCAGGGTGGAGCTGATAGAACGGCGGGGCTGATCCCGCCGCCAGGCCCGGCCTGTCTCACACCGATCACGAACAGGTGTGCGACTGGCAACCGACACCCGCATAGGTTGTTCGTTCTCTTGAGGCGCACGGAGAACGGGCATGGCTTTCTCGGACGGCTGGTACACGGTGCTGCGGGACGATTTCTCGGGCACCGCCCTCAACCGCGACATATGGCCGATCATCTATAACGGCCCGAACGCCAACGGCGCATTCCGATACCGCACCAGCGACGCCATCGTCAGCGACGGAATGCTGACTATCAGCAATGAATACGAAAACGGGCAGTGGTATGCCGGCGGCATCAGCCAGGGTGTCCATGGCACCACCTATGGCCGGTTCGAGTTCCGTGCGCGCATGGACCCCGGCCAGGGCACCGGCTTCGTCGCGCTGCTCTGGCCGGAGGATGGCGGCTGGCCGCCCGAGATCGACATTGTCGAGGTGCCGAAATCCGACCGCCAGCGCGTGTTCTTCACCAGCCACGGCCCGCCGGACACCACGAAGATCCTCTACGTGGATGCGACCGAATGGCACACCTACACGCTCGACTACCTTCCCGGGCGGCTCGACTACTACATCGACGGCGTGAAGGTGGCCCAGATCACCGACCCGGTGCCGTCGCAGGAAATGAGCCTCGGCTTCCAGGGCCACGTCGCCCGCCAGAACGACGTCTGGTACGAAGGCGGACCGGATGAGACCACGCCCGACCGGGTCGACATGCAGATCGACTGGGTCAACGTCTCCGCCCGGGGCTTCGCCGGAAGCGGAACCGGCCTGAAGGCGGAATGGTTCGCGAACACCTCCCTGTCCGGCACGCCGGTCGTGACCGGCACGGGGGCGGTGGCCAATTGGTGGAACGTCGCGACCACGACGCCGGACGGCGTGCCCGACACGCTGTTCTCGGCCCGCTGGTCCGGCGTGATCGAAAGCCCGATCACCGGCGATGTGCAGTTCCGCACCATCAGCGATGACGGCGTGCGCGTCTTCATCGACGGCGTGGCCGTGATCGACAACTGGACCGCGCACTGGCGCGCCACGGACCTGTCCAAGGTGTTCGCCTGGGAAGCGGGCGAACAGCACATGATCACGGTCGAGTACTACGATGGCGGCGGGCAGAGCACGTTCGACCTCGCCTGGTCGCTGGCCGATCAGCCGTTCGTCCATATCGGCGCCGAGCAGCTCCATGACGGGCCGACCGCCGAGATGCCCGGCCTGCCGCCGGCGACCCTGTATGGCAAACCCGCCAGTCCCGGGCCGGCCCCGTCCGCCGTCTCGGTCGATACGGTGACGTCGGATGACACCGCGTATCTCACCATCGGCGTGCACGGCTATTGGGCGACGGTGAACGCCGCCGTGTCGGCGCCGGACGACTGGGACGGAAACGCGACCGCCCTGGCCTACGCCAACTTCGTCGATCTGCGGCTGGATTTCCGCTCGGCACCCGGGCTCGACCTGAACCTCGTGGGCGCCAAGCTCGGCAACGTGCGCACCGGCGACGGCGCCGACGAAATCGTCTGGGTGGCGCACAACGACGGCACGAGCAGCGGACGCATGGTGCTGGAGACCGGTGCGGGCGCGGACGATGTGCATCTCACCACCGTCGGCGCCTCCACGATGGACGAGACGTTCATCCCCGGCTGGAACGGCCGCATGTGGCACGGCGACTATGACGGACGGGCCTCGGTGGCGGATGTGAAACTGGGTGACGGCGACGATGCGCTGACGGTCACCGGCTTCACCCAGCTCCTGGCCGATGGCGGACCCGGCGACGACATCATCCGCGGCGGGCGGGGGAACGACCGTATCAACGGCGGGGCAGGCGATGACATCCTGGCCGGCGGGGACGGGCGCGATCAGTTCGTGTTCGGCGCGGATTCCGGCATGGACCTGATCGAGGATTTCACCTCCGGCACCGACACGCTGCTGATCCGGGGCGCCACACGCGACGCGGTGACCATCACAAAGGCATCCTACGACGATGCGGACGGCCTGCTGCTGTCCTGGGCGGACGGCAGCGTGTTCCTGGCGGGGGTGAGCGAGGTGCGGGACCAGGACCTGCTGTTCGGGTGATCAGGCGCTGCGGGGCAGACGCAGCACGAAGCGCGCGCCCAGCACCTTGCCGCTCTCGTCGCGCCGGTTCTCGGCGCTGATGCGGCCCTTCAGCGCCTCGACGATCTGGCGGCTGATCGACAGGCCAAGGCCCGAATGCTTGCCGAACCGCTCGCCCTGCGGCCGTTCGGAATAGAAGCGGTCGAACACCGCCTCCAGCCGGTGGTCGGGGATGCCGGGGCCTTCGTCCTCGACCGCGATCTCGACCAGCGTGCCGGTCCCCTTGGCGCGCAGCCAGATCGTCCCGCCCGGCGGGCTGAAGGATTGCGCGTTGCCGATCAGGTTGCGCAGCACCTGCACCAGCCGGTCCTCGACCGCCGCCACGAACAGCCCGTCCTGCGGCGCGTCCACGACCACCTTCGCGTCCTCCGGGCCGCGCGTGGCGTCGTGGATCTCGGCCAGGGCACGCAGGATCGGCACCACGCCCACCCGTTCGGTCTGGGTGCGCGACAGCTCGGCATCCACGCGCGAGGCATCGCTGATGTCACTGATCAGCCGGTCGAGCCGCACCACGTCGTCCGCGATGATCGCGAGCAGCCGGCGCCGCTGCTCCGCGTCCTCGATCCGGCGGATGGTCTCGATCGCGCTGCGGATCGAGGTGAGCGGGTTCTTGATCTCATGCGCGACATCGGCGGCGAAACGTTCGATCGCATCCATCCGCGTCCACAGCGCGCGGGAGGAGGCATCGAGCGCATGCGCCAGCTCCCCCACCTCGTCGGTGCGGGCGCGCAGATCCTCGGGCACGTTGCCGGCCCGGCCGCTTCCCTCCTTCATCGCATCCGCCGCCGCGGCCAGCCGGATCATCGGCCGGGCCAGCGTGCGCGAGAGATAGAGCGACAGGACCAGCGTCAGGCCGAGCGCCAGCCCGAACAGCGCCAGGATCGACAGCCGCACCTGGAACAGCGAATCCTCCGCCTCCCGTGCTTCCCGCGTCAGCAGGATGGTGCCGACCTGGGTGCGGTTGCGCACCACCGGAACGGCGACGGAGACGAGCAGCCGGCCTTCCTCGTTGCGGCGGACATAGGGCGCGATGTCGCGGCCCGGCCCGCCCGGCGCGATGCGGATGCCCTCCCGCAGGTCGGGCTGCCAGTCGAGACCCGATCCGGGCACGCGCTCGATCAGGGGCGCATCCGGCTGGTTGGGCAGGGCGGAGAGCGCGCGGTCATAGATCCAGCCCAGCGCGCCGATCAGCACGCCGCGTTCCGCCGGCGGCGGCAACGGCTCGGTCACCACCGACCCGCCGGGGCCTTCGCGCACGCGGCTGTCCGCGACCAGTGCACCGAGCGGGTCGTAGAGCCGCGCCTGCACGTTCGGCGTGGGCTGGGTGAGCTGGGCGAGCAAGGGCCGCACCCGTTCGGGCACCACCGCCGGCCGGTCCGGCGTATCCTCCCGCACCGCGGCCTCGGCCACCGCGGCGGCGTAGATCTGCGCCTGGGTCCGCAGCGCGTTGACCTCCGCCTCGATCAGCCCGTTCTGGAACTGATCGAGATAGAGCAGGGCTGCGACCAGCAGGAACAGCGGCAGCACGTTGACCAGCAGGATGCGCCGCAGCATCGGCGACACAAAGCGCTCGCGGCGGGGGCGCACCGCGTCGCGTGTCACATCGGCCCGTTCCGTGAGGCCGACATCGGGCATGAACGGTCTCAGGCCTCCTTGTAGCGGTAGCCGATGCCGTAGAGCGTCTCGATCTGGTCGAACTCGGTGTCCACGGCGCGGAACTTCTTGCGCACGCGCTTCACGTGGCTGTCGATGGTGCGGTCGTCTACGTAAACGTTGTCGCCATAGGCCGCGTCGATGAGCTGGTCGCGGGACTTGACCATGCCCGGCCGCGCCGCGAGGGCCTTGATCAGCAGGAACTCCGTGACCGTCAGGTTCACCGGCTTGGTACGCCAGGTGCACATGTGCTTGGTCTCGTCGAGGATCAGGTTGCCGCGGGTCATCACGCCCCCCGGCGCGGCGCCGGCGCCGTCGGCGCGGGAGGCCTCGTTGCGGCGGAGCAGGGCGCGGATACGCTCCAGCAGCAGCCGCTGGCTGAACGGCTTGGTGATGTAGTCATCGGCCCCCATGCGCAGGCCGAGCAGCTCGTCCACCTCCTCGTCCTTGGAGGTCAGGAAGATCACCGGCATGGCGCTGCGCTGGCGCAGCCGCTGCAGCAGCTCCATCCCGTCCATGCGCGGCATCTTGATGTCCAGCACGGCGAGGTCCGCGGGCTTGGCCGACAGCGCCTGCAACGCGCTTTCGCCGTCGGTGAAGCTGCGCACGGTGAATCCTTCCTGCTCCAGCGTCAGCGACACCGAAGCCAGGATGTTGCGGTCATCGTCCACGAGCGCGATTGTGTAGGCCATGCCGTCCTCCTGCCTGCCGACTATGGCGTTTCCGCGACGCGCCGCGAAACACCGGACCTGATCGGGTGGCTTCTTCCGTGGGAATCCTGGCCGCGCGGCGGCTGCTGCGCGCGGCGCGGGCGGGCACGCTGGCCACGCAGACCGCAGGGCAGCCCTTCGCGGCACTGGTCACCCCCGCGACAGCGCCGGACCTTTCGGTCCTGCTGTTCCTGTCCACCCTGTCCGAACACACCCGCCATCTGATGGCCGAGCCGCGCTGCGCGGTCGCGGTGACGGGCGCGGCGGAAGGGCCCAACCCCCAGACGTCGCCGCGCGTGACGATCACGGGCTTGGCCGAGCAGGTGGAGGATGCCGCGCTGAAGGCGCGCTGGTTGTCCCTGCATCCCTATGCGGCCCTGTATGCCGGGTTCACCGATTTCGCCCTGTGGCGCATCCGCCCCCAGGCGGCGCTGTTCGTGGGCGGCTTTGCCCGCGCGGAGCGGCTGCGCGCAAGCGAATTGCTGCCCGACGCGGACGCGGTGGCCAAGGTGGCGGCGGCCGAGGCGGCGATCATCGGGCATTGCAACGGGGACCATGCGGACGCGATGGCGGCCATCGCCATGCATGCAGGGGGCGCGCAAGGCGCGTGGCGCATGGTCGCCTGCGATGTGGACGGATGCGACCTCGCGCTGGAGGACACGGTCCTGCGCATCCCCTTCGCCGCGGCGGTCCCCGATGCGGACGGCGTGCGGGCGGAACTGGTGCGGCTGGCCCGGCAGGCGCGGACGGGCTGATCCGCGCCTATCCCAATATCCGCCCCAGCACCCGCGCGGTGTGGTCCACCACCGGGATGATCCGCCCGTAATTGATCCGCGTCGGCCCGATCACGCCGATCGCGCCCACGATCCGGTTCTGCGCGTTGCGCGCGGGCGCCACCACCATGCTCAGGCCGGAGGAACCGACCACGCCGCTTTCCGCGCCGATGAAGATGCGCACGCCCGCGCTGCCTTCGGCCAGCTCCAGCAGCCGCGCCATCGTCTCCTGCATCTCCAGCCGTTCGAACAGCGCCTGGATCGCCGCGAGCTTCTCGATCTGGTCCACATCGGCCAGCAGGCGCGCCTGGCCGCGCACGATCAGGCTGCCGCCCTTCGCACCCCCCGCCCAGGTCGCGATCCCGGCGGCCACGACCTGCGCCGACAGGGCGTCCAGCTCGGAACGGTTGGCGGCCATCTCGGTCTCGATCCGGTTGCGCGCCTCGGCCAGCGTCTGCCCCGCCAGCCGGGCGTTCAGGTAGTTCGACGCCTGCACCAGGGCCGAGGGCGGCAGGCCGGGCGGCGTCTCGATGACCCGGTTCTCGACCTGCCCGTCCTCCGTCACCAGCACCACCAGGGCGCGGCCGGGGCCGAGGGCGACGAACTCCACATGACGCACCGCGCCGTCGCTCTTGGGCGCCAGCACCAATCCTGCGGCCTGGGACAGGCCGGCGAGGACGGAGGACGCCTCGGTCAGCGTGTCCTCCAGGCTGCGGCCGGCGGTCGCGCAGGCGGCGGCGATCGCCTCCCGCTCCTCGTCGGCCAGGTCACCGAACTGCAGCAACCCGTCCACGAACAGCCGCAGGCCGCGATCGGTCGGCAGCCGGCCGGCGGAGGTATGCGGCGCATAGAGCAGCCCCGCGTCCTCCAGGTCCGACATCACGTTGCGGATGGTGGCCGGCGACAGGACGATCGGCAGGCGGCGGGACAGCGTGCGGCTGCCCACCGGCTCGCCCGTCTCGACATAAGCCTCGACGATCTCGCGAAGGATCGCGGCCGAACGCGTGTCCAGCGTGGCGGTGTCGGCAGTTGGCCGGGTGCGTGGCGATACTTGATCCATGGCCCGAAACCTCGACCTGAAAGGTAGGGATTGCGGAGGCGCGGGTCAAAGCATGGCCCCGGCGTGTCCGGACGCACGATTCACGCCTCTCGCGATTTCCCCTCCGGCGATCACGTGTCTTCTTCTTGATCGCGTGATTCACGCCTCCACGCGATTTCCCCTCCGGCGATCACGCTCTATGGTCCGCGCCCTTTCCTGGAGCCTCATTCATGCGTCCATCCGGCCGCGCGCCCGACGCGCTGCGCGACATCCGCCTCGAAACCGGCTTTGCCCGCCATGCCGAAGGCTCCTGCCTGATCCGCGTGGGCGGCACCGAGGTGCTGTGCGCCGCCAGCGCCGAAGGCCGCGTGCCGCCGTTCCTGCGCAACTCCGGCCAGGGCTGGGTGACGGCCGAATACGGCATGCTGCCGCGCGCCACCCACACCCGCGGCGACCGCGAGGCCGCGCGCGGCAAGCAGTCCGGCCGCACCCAGGAAATCCAGCGCCTGATCGGCCGCAGCCTGCGCGCCGTGGTGGACCGCAAGCTGCTGGGCGAGATGACGATCACGCTCGACTGCGACGTGCTGAACGCGGATGGCGGCACGCGCTGCGCGGCCATCACCGGTGCCTACGTGGCGCTGCGCCTCGCGGTGCGGAAGCTGATGGCGACCAAGGTGCTCGCCGCCGATCCGGTGATCGGGCAGGTGGCGGCGGTGTCCTGCGGCGTGTTCGGCGGCGTGCCGGTGCTCGACCTCGACTACGCCGAGGACAGCGAAGCGGACGCGGATGCGAATTTCGTGCTGACGCGTTCGGGCGGCATCGTGGAGATCCAGGGCACGGCGGAGAAGGCCCCCTTCAGCGACGCGGAATTCGCGTCCCTGATGGCGCTGGCGCGGCAGGGCACCGCCGCCCTGTTCGCGGCCCAGGACGCCGCGCTGGGCGTGTGATGCTGCCCCCCGACGCGCGGCTCGTCCTTGCCACGCACAACAAGGGCAAGCTGCGCGAGGTGCAGGCGCTGCTGGCACCCCACGGCATCGCGGCGGTCTCGGCCGGGGAACTGGGCCTGCCCGAGCCCCCGGAGACAGGCACGACCTTCGCCGAGAACGCCCGGATCAAGGCGCTCGCGGCCGCAAGCGCCACGAGCCTTCCGGCGCTCGCGGACGATTCCGGATTCTCCGTCGCCGCCCTGGATGGGGCGCCCGGCGTCTATACCGCCGACTGGGCGATGCGGCCGGATGGGACACGCGACTACGCGATGGCGATGGAGAAGGTGAACGCGCAATGCGCGGGCTCGCCCGACATGCGCACCTGGTTCAGCTGCGCGCTGTGCCTCGCCTGGCCGGACGGGCGGACCGCGACCTTCATGGCCCGCGTCGAGGGCACGCGCATCTGGCCGCCGCGCGGCGATGCCGGGTTCGGCTACGACCCGATGTTCGTGCCCGCGGGCGGCATCCGCACCTATGGCGAGATGCCGGCCGAGGAAAAGCACCGCGACAGCCATCGCGGCCGCGCCTTCCGCCAGTTCGCCCTGGCCTGCCTGCCGCGGTGAACTGCGGCGGGGCGTTCCGCCAGGGGCAATGCCCCCGCCGCAACCCTCTCCCGCCAGCGGGAGAAGGGGACTCGCTCTCGCCGGTCGAGTGGCCTCGCCGCCCGGATCAGACGACCGAGCAGGCTTCCTCGAAGCTCAGCCGCGGCAGACGCTCCTTCACGCCGGACGGATCGCCGTAGCCCAGGTTGACCAGGAAATTGGTCTTGAAGCCGGTGCCGGCGAGGAACGCCGCATCCACCTGGGCGGCGTCGAAGCCCGACATCGGGCCGGCGTCCAGACCCACGGCACGCGCCGCCAGGATCAGATAGGCACCCTGCAGCGAGCCGTTGCGGAAGGCCGTCGCCTCGGCCAGCGCCTCGTTGCCCGCGAACCAGGACCGCGCGTCGGCATGCGGGAACAGCTGCGGCAGCTTGTCGTAGAATTTCGGGTCGTAGGCCACGATCACCGTGACCGGCGCGGTCATGGTCTTGACCTTGTTCCCGGCGGACAGGGCGGGTTCCAGCTTCGCCTTCGCCTCCGTGCTCTGCACGAACACGAAGCGCGCCGGGGAAGCATTGGCAGAGGTCGGGCCCATCTTCAGCAGGTCGTACAGTTCCCGCAACTTGGCCTCGGGCACAGGACGGTCCTGCCACGAATTCTGCGTGCGCGCCGTGCGGAACAGCGTGTCCAGGGCGTCGGCGGAAAGTGTCATGCGTGGGTCTTCCGGGGAATGAAGGTCGCTTCCGACATAGGCCCGGGCGGTGTCTCGGGAAAGATACCCGATCTGCTGCGGCGCGATCCCATGGCGATTCAGATGCTTATCGCGTAGGATTGTGGCGACACCTGAACCGAGGAGCCATGTCGGGCGCCACGCTGACATCCCGCCGTCTTGCGTCCCCCGCGGTCAAGACGATCCTGCGCCGCCGCGCCGCGGAAACCGGCGGGCTGCTGCTGGCCCTGCTCGGGCTCGCGCTGCTCGTGGCCCTGGCCTCGTATGACCCGGGCGATCCGTCGTTCAACACGGCGACGCCGCGCCCCGTCGCCAATCTGGCGGGCCCCTTCGGCGCGGCGGCATCGGACCTGCTGCTGCAGGGATTCGGCTTTCCCGGCGCGCTGCCGGCCGTGGCGCTGCTGACCTGGGCATGGCGGCTGGCCTCGCATCGCGGCCTGGGCTCGATCGGCGTCCGCATCGCCTCCCTTCTGGCCGCGCTGCCGCTGCTGGCCGGGGCCGCCGCCCTGATCCCCGGCGTCTCCGGCCTGCCCACCGGCGCCGGCCCGGGCGGGGCCACCGGCATGGCCCTGGCGCAGGGCGTGGTGGGCTTCGGCGTGTCGGCCTTCGGCGTGTTCGGCCGGATCGCGGCGAGCACGCTGCTGGTCGCACTCGCCGGCGTCAGCACCGTGCTGGCGCTGGGCCTGTCCGCGGGCGAATGGCGCAGCGCCGGCCGCGGTGTCGCGGACGCCGCCCGCGCCGGCGCCGCCGGCAGCCGCGTGGCTGGCGGCTGGGTCGGAACCATGCTTCGCCCGCTCGGGGCGATGGGCGCATCCGCGCTGCGGCGGCCCCCGCGCGAAACGCCGCGTCTGGTGTTGCCGGAACAGGGTCTCGACGACATTCCGCCCCCCGCACCCCGCGTCGCCGTCCCGACGGCGGCAGCGGCGGCGGCCGAGGCACCGGCGCCACGCCCGCCCGTCCGCGTCGCGGCCCCCGCCAAGCGTCCGCCCCCCGCCCCCCGGCAGGAGGCACTGCCGCTTGCCGACGGGTCATGGCAGTTGCCGCCGCTGTCGCTGCTGAAGGTAGCGCCCGCCCGCGCCAGCACCGGGCCGAGCGCGGATGCGCTGCAGGCCAATGCGCGGCTGCTGGAAAGCGTGCTGAACGACTACGGCGTGCAGGGCCGCATCGTGGAGATCCGCCCCGGCCCCGTGGTCACGCTGTATGAGCTGGAACCCGCCCCGGGCATCCGCAGCGCGCGCGTGATCGGGCTGGCGGACGACGTGGCGCGCTCGCTGTCGGTGACCGCCGTGCGCATCGCGACCGTGCCCGGCCGCAACGTGATCGGCATCGAGGTGCCGAACGCCAAGCGCGAGACGGTGTACCTGTCGGAACTGCTCACGGCCGATGACTGGTCGCGCCAGGGCGGGCGGCTCGGCCTCGCGCTCGGCAAGGACATCGGCGGCGCGCCGGTGCTCGCCGACCTCGCGCGCATGCCGCATCTGCTGATCGCGGGCACCACCGGGTCAGGCAAGTCGGTCGGCGTGAACGCGATGATCCTGTCGCTGCTGTACCGGCTGTCGCCGGACCAGTGCCGGCTGATCCTGATCGACCCGAAGATGCTGGAACTGTCCGTGTATGAGGGCATCCCGCATTTGATGGCGCCCGTGGTGACGGAACCCGCCAAGGCCGTGACCGCGCTGAAATGGACGGTCAAGGAGATGGAGCGCCGCTACCGGGCTATGAGCCAGCTCGGCGTGCGCAACATCGCCGGCCACAACGACCGCGTGGCCGAGGCCCGCGCCAAGGGCGAGGTCGTCACCCGCCGCGTGCAGACCGGCTTCGACCCCGAGACCAACCGCCCGGTGTTCGAGGACCAGCCGCTCGCGCTGGAGACGCTGCCCTTCATCGTGGTCGTCATCGACGAGATGGCGGACCTGATGATGGTCGCGGGCAAGGAGATCGAAGCCGCGGTCCAGCGCCTCGCGCAGATGGCGCGTGCCGCGGGCATCCACGTGATCATGGCCACGCAGCGCCCGTCGGTGGACGTGATCACCGGCACGATCAAGGCGAACTTCCCGACCCGCATCAGCTTCCAGGTCATCAGCAAGTTCGACAGCCGCACCATCCTGGGCGAGCAGGGGGCGGAACAGCTCCTGGGCCAGGGCGACATGCTCTACATGGCCGGCGGCGGACGCATCACCCGCGTCCACGGCCCGTTCGTCTCGGACCGCGAGGTGGAGGAGGTCGTATCCTTCCTGCGCGCGCTCGGCGAACCCGCCTATATCGAGGCCGTCACCGAAGCCGATGAGGATGGCGACGACGCGCTGGGCTTCAGCGGCATCGCCGGTGCCTCCGATGGTGAGAAGGGCCTGTTCGATCAGGCCGTCGCACTGGTGGCGCGCGAGGGCAAGGCCAGTACCAGCTTCATCCAGCGGCACCTGTCCATCGGCTACAACCGCGCGGCCAAGCTGATCGAGCAGATGGAGAAGGAAGGCGTGGTCGGCCCGGCCAACCACGTCGGCAAGCGCGAGGTGCTGGTGCGGCGATCGGGCGAGATGGATTGAGCAGGCTTCTGCCAGCCTGCCCGCCGCGTCCCCTCTCCCGCGTGGCGGGAGAGGGAGTCTTGGCGCACCCTATGAGGCATAGGCGGCCGGCAGGGCTTCAGTAGGCGCCAGCCCACCCGTCGCGCCGCGGATCGCTGCCCGCCATGCGCACGCCGTTGTCCAGGATACGGATGCATTCCAGGCTGCACGCGCCTTCCAGCGGCGGGACCATGCGCAGATCGTGACCCTTCGCGCGCAGGCCGGCATAGGTCGCCTCGGGCAGGCCTTCCTCGACGGTCAGCCCCTCATCGCCCGCATGCGGCCAGTTGGCACCCTGGCCGGGCTGGCTGCTCGTCCAGCGCGGCGCCTCGGCCGCGTGCTGCGGATCGACGCCGTAGTCGATCAGGTTCACGACCGCCTGCAGGTTCACCTGCACCTGGTTGTCCGCGCCGGGCGTGCCCAGCACGGCCCAGGGCTTGCCGTCCTTCAGGATCATCGGCGCGTTCATCGTGTGCCGTACCCGCTTGCCGGGAACCAGCACGTTCGGATGGCGCGGGTCGAGATGCCAGTAGGCCATGCGGTTGTTCAGTAGGATGCCGGTCCTGCCGGCCGTCACCCCCGACCCGAAGACGCTGTTGATGCTCTGGATCGCGGACACCGCGTTGCCGTCCGCATCGACCACGCAGAAATAGGTCGTGTCGCCTTCGTTCGGCGCCTCGAAGCTCAACGGCACGCTGGCCGCGCGGGCGCGATCGATCTTCGCCGCGTTCGCACGCGCATGCGCCTCCGACAGGATCCGGTCGAGCGGCACGGTGCCGAAGCGTGGGTCCATGCCGTAGCGTTCGCGGTCGAGGAAGGCATACTTCTTCGCCTCCACCAGCAGATGGATCAGCTCCGCCGAATCATACGGCAGGGCGGCGAGGTCGAACTGCTCCAGGATCTTCAGCTCCTCCAGCAGCACGAAGCCGGTGGAGTTGGGCGGGGTCTGGCGGACCTCATAGCCGCGATAGGTGATCCCGATCGGGGCCTGCTCCTCGGCCTTGAGATCGGCGAGATCGGCAGCACCGATCAGCGTGCCGGCCTCCGCCAGGCCCTCGGCCAGAAGCCTGGCCAGGCGGCCGCGATAGAAGGTCTCCGCCCCGTCGGCGGCGATCGTCTCCAGCGTGGCGGCAAGGTCGGGCTGCACGATCAGGTCGCCCAGCGCCGGAACCTCACCTTCGTGCAGGAAGGTCGCGCCGCTGCGCGGGTCGGCGCGCAGGAGCTGCCGCGCGTTGCCGGAGAAGGTCCGGTAGCCATGCGTGGCAGCGAAGCCGTCGCGCGCGGCCGCAATGGCCGGCTGAACGACCCGCGCCCAGGGCAGCACGCCATGGGCCGCATGCATCATGCCGATACCCGCGAGCAGACCGGGGACGGAAACGGACCGCGGCCCGTTGACCGCCATGCCATCGGCGAACTTGTCCGGCGTGGCCGCAGCCGGCGCCACGCCGGTGCCGTTGTAGACCGTGCCCTTGCCGGCCGCTGCCATCCACACATGATAGAATCCGTCGCCGCCGAGACCCGACATATGCGGTTCGACCACGCCCAGGGTCAGCGAGATGGCAGCGGTCGCATCGGCCGCGTTGCCGCCGGCCCGCAGCGTGTCCAGCCCCGCCTGCGTGGCGACGGGATGGTTGGTGGCCACGGCTCCGCGCCGCCCCATGATCAGGGCGCGATGGCTGCGGCGGAACGGGATCATGACGAATACCTCCGGAGAACTTGCCCGCAGCACACAGCCGCGGGTGCGCGGCAAGACTGCATCACCGCGACAAAGGATCAATAGCCTCCCCCGCCACACGCCGTCCCCAGCGGCCTCTCGCAAGAAGGCAGGGGCATAACCCAGCGCTATAGGCGCCCCGCATCTTGTTTCTCGACACCACTGCCCCGCGAAACGACGCTTGCCGTCAATCGGATGCAAAGCATCGACCACCGGGGCTGACACTGTTGGACGAGGAGACTCTCTGATGTCTGGAACAGATGCTATCGCGCGGATCGTGGAGCTGAACCGCCATCTCCTGCTGCCGCGCCGCGGACTGCTGGCGCTGGCGGGCGCGTCCGCCGCGGCATCAGCGCTGGCCCAGGGCACAGCGCCCCGCCCTGCCGGACGCAAGGGCCAGATCATCTACGGCATGTCGCAGGAGCCGACGAAGTTCCATCCGATCCAGCCGCACATCGAGGCCGACGAATCAGTCCAGCTGAATCTGTTCAACGCGCTGTGGTCCGTCGATCCGCGCGGCACGCTGGTTCCCGATCTCGCGACCGAGATCCCGTCCGTCGCCAATGGCGGGCTCTCCGCGGACGGACTGACCTGGCGCATCCGGCTGCGCCCCGGCGTCACCTGGCATGACGGCGCGCCGTTCACCGCCGAGGACGTGAAGTTCACGCTGGAGCTTTTCCACAATCCCGACTTCCCGGCGATGAGCCGCAACGGGCATACGCTCGTGCACGACATCAAGGTGGTCAGTCCCACCGAGATCACGTGGCGGATGGAGAAGTTCTTCGCGCCCTATCTCGCCATCCTGGCCTGGACGCTGATCGTCCCGAAACACGTGCTGGGCGGGGTGACCGACTTCCAGGATCCGTCGTTCAACAACCGGCCGATCGGCACGGGGCCGTTCAAATGGGGTGAGCGCCGGGCCGGCGACTACGTTCGCATCGATGCGAACGAGAAGTATTTCGGCGAAGGCCCTTACGTCGAACGCGTCGTCTTCAAATATATCCCCCAGATGACGGTGCTGAAAACGCAGTTCGTCGCGGGCGCCATCGATGCCGTCGGCATCGCGGGTATCACGCCGGACAACCACGAAGAGGTGCGCCGGACACCGGGGCTGACGCTGCATCGCCCGCCGACGCCCTACATCACGCTCTTCGCGTTCAACAACGCCCTGCCGCAGTTCCAGGACCCGGCGGTGCGGCAGGCGCTGCACCTGGCGATGGACAAGGAAGCGATCAATCGCGACCTGTTCTACAACGCCAACCGGCCGACGGAATCGTTCCTGCCGCAGGAGAACTGGGCCCACAACCCGAACCTGCCCAAGCATGCGCTCGATCCGGCCGGCGCGGCCAAGCTGCTCGACGACGCAGGCTGGAAGCCCGGCGCGGGCGGTGTGCGGGTCAAGAACGGCGTACGGCTCGCCTTCTCCTGCTCGACCGTGGCGGGCAACCATCTGCGCGAACAGGTGCAGCAGTTCCTGCAGCAGAGCTGGCAGCCCTTGGGTGTCGAGATGAGCATCCAGAACCATCCCGCCGCCGTCATGTGGGGCGATGTCTGGCGCAACAGCGAATGGCAGACGACGATCGTGGGCGAGATCTTCCCCGTCGCCTCCGACCCCGATGCCAGCGACCGGCTGGGAAGCTGGGCCATGCCCGCCAAGGGCGGCGCGGGCCAGAATTCCTGGCAGTACGCCAACCCCCAGGTCGATGCGCTGCTTCAGGAGAGCACCGGACTGCTCGATCAGGAAAAGCGCAAGCAGAACTACTGGAAGATCCAGGAGATCGTCCGTTCGGACCTTCCCTTCGTGGCACTCCACCAGCAGATCCAGGGCGAAGGCACCAAGGAGAAGCTGCTCGGCTACGAAGCGAACCTGAACTACCGGACCAACGCCTGGAACCTCTCCAGGTGGTACTGGTCGGCGTAAGCGCCGGCCCTCAGTCGCGCAGGGAAAGGCACCGGCGGCCGCTTCGGGCCACCGGCGCCACGATCATCCTACGCCGCCTTCGCCAGCACGCCCTGGGCGACCAGCGTCTCCGCGATCTGGACCGCATTCAGCGCGGCTCCCTTGCGGAGGTTGTCGCTGACGCACCAGAACACCAGCCCGTTCGGCACGGTGGGATCACGGCGGACGCGGGAGATGAAGGTCGCGTCCTCGCCCGCGATCTCCTTGGGCGTGACGTAGCCGCCATCCTCGCGCCGATCCACGACCAGCACGCCCGGCGCATCCGCCCAGGCATCACGCGCCGCGCGCTCGTCGATCGGCTGCTCGGTCTCGATCCACACCGCCTCGGCATGGCCCACGAACACCGGCACGCGCACGCAGGTCGCGGTCACCGCGACGTCCGGGTCGAGGATCTTCCGCGTCTCCACGACCATCTTCCATTCCTCCTTCGTGGAGCCGTCCTCCATGAAGCGGTCGATGTGCGGGATGACGTTGAAGGCGATCTGCTTGGTGAACTGCTCGGGCTTTGGCGTGTCGTTCACGAACTCGCCGCGGGTCTGGGTGAACAGCTCGTCCATCCCCTCCTTCCCCGCGCCGGAGACGGACTGGTAGGTCGAGACCACCACGCGCTTCACCTTGAAGCGGTCATGCAGCGGCTTGAGTGCCACGACCATCTGGATGGTCGAGCAGTTCGGGTTGGCGATGATGCCGCGCGGGATGCGCTTCAGCGCCTGCGGGTTCACCTCCGGCACCACCAGCGGCACGTCGGGTTCCATGCGGAACTGGCTGGTGTTGTCGATCACGATGCAGCCGGCACCCGCAGCGCGCGGCGCATGCACGGCGGAGACCGAGGCACCGGGACTGAACAGGCCGATGTCCCAGCCCTTGAAGTCGAAATTGTCGAGCGCCTGGACCTTCAGCGTGCGCGTCTCGCCGAAGCTGACCTCCTGACCGGCGCTGCGCCCCGAGGCGACGGCGGCCACGTCCGTCACCGGGAAGTCGCGCTCGGCCAGGGTTTTCAGCATCTCGCGCCCGACCGCCCCGGTGGCGCCGACGACTGCGACCCTGTAGCCCATGCTTCCGCTCCGAAACCCGGCGCACCAGCGCGCCGGAACCGCGCAGCGTTAGCGGGGCGGGGTTGGCGGCGCAACAACCGCAGGCGCTTGCCTGCCCCGCGATGCCGCGAGCCAGACGCCGGCGGCCACGGTCGCGTAGGCCGCCCATTCCGCCACCGCCGGCGTGTCGCCCAGGAAGACCAGCGCGAACACCGCCCCCAGCACGGGCGCAAGCGCGGTCGCGGCCCCCGACCGCGCCGCGCCCAGCCGGGCGATGGCGATGTTGAACAGGACCACGGACAGCACGGCGGCGAGCAGGCCATGCAGCGTGCCCTGCACGAGCAGTTCGCCCCACGGCGCGGCGCGGATCCGTTCCCCGGCCAGCCACAGATAGGGCAGGGAGAAGATCAGCGCCGAGCCGATCACCGACATCGCCGTGAGCTGCAGCGCGCTGAGCCCCGAACGCCGCGCGATGACCACGTAGCCGGCCCAGCACATCGCCGCGCTCAGGAAATGAAGGTGCCCGATCAGCATCCGCGCATTGCCCGCCTGCCCCACGACCGAGGAGGCGACGACGCCGACGGCGCCGGCCGTGATCACCGCGAAGCCGAGCGCGCTGCGGCGCGAGAGCCGTTCCCTGAGCACGAAATGCGCCGCGAGCCCCGTGCAGACGCCGCCCAGCGGTGCGGTCAGCGCCGCCGCATGCGCGGCCGGGGCGTAGTCCAGCCCCCCGGTGTTCAGCAGGCTGAACGCGGCCCCGGACAGGATGGGGATGGCGATGCTGCGCCAGACGCCGAGCCGCCCCAGCGGAATGCCGCGCACGGCAACCGGCAGCATCACCGCCGCCGCGACCAGGAAGCGGACCGCGACCATGGAATGCGTGTCCAGCGTGGCGTGCTGGAGCAGGAAGCGCGACGCCACGGCCCACCCGGCCCAGATCGCGACCGCGCTGAACGCGGCCGCCCAGCCGATCGCGGCGTTGCGGTCAGAAATGGCCGATGCCCCTTACGCTGGCGACGCCGGGCCGCACCACCCTGCCCGGCGGGACGGGAAGGCGGACGGCCGGCGCGCTGGCGCGCGCGGCCACGATCGAGGGCAGCATCACGATGAAATCCGGACCGGTGATCGGGTGGGATGCGTCTGCCGCCAGCATCACCATGCCGGAGGCGAGGACAAGGGCGAAACCGGCCCGCGGCCGCAATGCGCCGTCCCCGCGGCATTGCAGCCGGGCGCGCCCCGCGCTTGACCCGGAAACCCGCCCATCCGCATAAGCCCCGGATGATCCGGGTTCCGCGCGCGCGAATTACCGGCCCGGCCTCCGTCTGAGGGGCCGGGACCCCCGCCGCACCGCGCCACCCTTTCCGCGGCCCGCCCGGCCGCCCGAGACACATGATGAACGACGCCCCGCCCGCATCCGCCGCCCGCGACTACAAGGACACCGTTTTCCTGCCGTCCACGCCCTTCCCCATGCGGGGCGACCTGCCGAAGCGGGAGCCGGCGATGCTCGCCCGCTGGGACGAAGCCGGGCTGTGGGGCAGGCTCCGCGCCGCCGGCAAGGACCGCAGGCCGTTTATCCTCCATGACGGCCCGCCCTATGCCAACGGCAACATCCATATCGGCACGGCGCTCAACAAGATCCTCAAAGACGTGATCAACCGTTCCCGCCAGATGGCGGGCGAGGATGCGAACTACATCCCCGGCTGGGACTGCCACGGCCTGCCCATCGAATGGAAGATCGAGGAGGAGTACCGCAAGGCCGGCAAGGACAAGGACGCGGTGCCGGTGCTGGATTTCCGCGCCGAATGCCGCGCCTATGCCGCGCACTGGCTGAAGGTCCACACCGAGGAGTTCCGCCGCCTCGGCGTCGAAGGCGATTTCGCCCACCGCTACGCCACCATGGACTTCGCCTCCGAGGCCGCGATCGCGGCCGAGCTCGGCAAGTTCCTGATGAACGGCACGCTGTATCGCGGGCTGCGGCCGGTGATGTGGTCGCCGGTGGAAAAGACCGCGCTGGCGGAAGCCGAGGTCGAGTACCACGACCACACCTCCACCACGATCTGGGTGCGCTTCCCGGTGCTGGCCTCGCCCCAGGCCGATCTGGTCGGCGCCAGCATCGTGATCTGGACCACCACGCCCTGGACCATCCCGGCCAACCGCGCGATCGCCGCGGGAGCGGAGATCGACTACGCGCTGGTCGAACTCGACGGAGAGGGCAAGCCGGGCGGCAGTGACCGCATCCTGGTCGCGATGCATCTGCTGGAGGAGGTGGCCAAGGCGGCCGGTTTCGGCCTGCGCCACATCGTGCGGCTGATCAAGGGCGCGGACCTCGCCGGCACGGTCTGCGCGCATCCGCTGCGCGGGCACGACTATGATTTCGACGTGCCGGTGCTGCTGGCGGATTTCGTCACCACCGAACAGGGCACGGGCTTCGTCCACATCGCGCCGTCGCATGGCGAGGACGACTTCCATCTCGGCCGCGCGCACGGGCTGCCGACACCGGAGCTGGTGCAGGACGACGGCACCTACGCGCCGTCGGTGCCGCTATTCGCGGGCATCCACGTTTACAAAGCCGCCGATCCCGTCTGCGCGGCGCTGGAACAGGCCGGCGCGCTGCTGGCGCGCGGTAAGTTGGTGCATTCCTACCCGCATTCCTGGCGGTCCAAGGCGCCGCTGATCTTCCGCGCCACGCCGCAATGGTTCATCGCGCTGGACAACGAAGCGCATCTGCGCGCCAAGGCCCTGGCCGCCGTGGCGGCGACCAACTTCGTCCCCGCCGTCGGCCGCAACCGGCTCGCCTCCATGACGGAGAACCGGCCGGACTGGTGCATCAGCCGACAGCGCGCCTGGGGCGTGCCGATCACCGTGTTCGTCGATCGCAAGACTCTGGAACCGCTGCGCGACCCGGCGGTGATGGAGCGTGTCATCGCCGCCTTCCGCGAGGAAGGGGCCGATGCCTGGTACAAGCCGGGTGCCGCCGCCCGCTTCCTGGGGCCGGACCGGAACCCGGACGACTACGAGCAGGTAATGGACATCCTGGACGTGTGGTTCGAGTCCGGCTCGACCCACGCCTTCGTGCTGGAAGCGCGCGGGATGCCCTGGCCGGCGGACCTCTACCTGGAAGGCTCCGACCAGCATCGCGGCTGGTTCGGATCGTCGCTGATGGAAGCGGTCGGCACGCGCGGCGTGGCCCCGTTCAAGGCGGTGCTGACCCATGGCTTCGTCATGGACGAGCAGGGCCGCAAGATGTCGAAGTCGCTCGGCAACACCGTGGCACCGCAGGACGTGATGAAGGAGTACGGCGCCGACATCCTGCGCATGTGGGTGATGTCGTCCGATTTCACCGAGGATCTGCGCATCGGCAAGGAGATCCTGAAGCAGCAGGCCGAGCTGTATCGCCGCCTGCGCAACACGCTGCGCTGGCTGCTCGGCTCGCTCGCGGGCTTCGAGGAGGCCGAGCGCGTGCCGGTCGCGGAGATGCCGGCGCTCGAACGCTGGCTGCTGCACCGGATGTGGGAGCTGGACGGCGTGATCCGCCGTGCGGCCGAAACCTACGAATGGACCGGTGTGCTCGCGCAGCTGCATGCCTTCTGCGCGCAGGATCTGTCGGCCTTCTACTTCGACGTGCGCAAGGACGCGCTGTATTGCGACCGGCCGGACAGCGCCCGCCGACGCGCGGCGCGCACCGTGCTCGACCTGCTGCACCGGCACCTGACCACCTGGCTGGCCCCGATCCTGTGCTTCACGGCCGACGAGGCCTGGACCGCGCGCTTCGGCGCGGAAGCCTGCGTGCATCTGGAAACCTGGCCCGAGGTGCCGGCGGACTGGCAGGACGAGGCGCTCGCCGCGCAATGGGCGCGCATCCGCGACATCCGCCGCGAGGTCACCTCGGCGCTGGAGAAGGACCGGCAGGAAGGCCGCATCGGCGCATCGCTGCAGGCCTCGGTCGCGCTGACGCTGCCCGCGGCCGATGCCGCACTGCTCTCCGACGCCGAATGGGCCGAACTCTCCATCGTCTCCGCCCTCACGACCATGCAGGGGGGCACGCTCGCGGTCGCGACCGGCAAGGCCGACGGCACCAAATGCGCCCGCTGCTGGCGCGTGCTGCCGGAAGTCGGCAGCATCGCCGCCCATCCCGCGCTCTGCCTGCGCTGCGCGGACGCGGTGGACAGCGGGCTGGTCTGCAAGGCGGCCTGATGCCGTGATCCGCCTCGGCGCGCTCGTCTCGCTGGTCATCCTCGCACTCGACCAGGTCAGCAAGTGGTGGATCCTGGAGGTCGTGCGCCTGCCGCAGGTGCAGGACGTTCCCGTGCTGCCGTTCCTGAACCTGACCATGGTCTGGAACCGCGGCGTGACCTTCGGGTTGCTGTCCGGAAGCGGGGTCTGGAACCAGGCGATCCTCGCCGCGATCGCGGTGGCCGTCGTGGTCCTGCTCGGGCTATGGCTGAAACGGGCCGAGAGCCGGCTGGTCGCGGTGGCGCTGGGTGCGATCGCGGGCGGCGCCATCGGCAATGTGATCGACCGGCTGCGCTTCGGCGCGGTGGTGGATTTCATCCACGCTCACGCCTGGGGCTGGTCGTGGTATGTGTTCAACGTCGCCGATGCCGCGATCGTCTGCGGCGTGGCGGCGCTGGTGGGGGATGCCTTGCTGCGGCCACGACCCGCGCCTAGGGAGGGGACATGATCAACCGGACCACCTGTGCGGCCCTGCTGGCCCTGCCGCTGCTGGCCGCGTGCGGCGAGAACCCGATGCGCACCTTCGGCCTCGTGCGCGACGCGCCGGACGAGTTCCAGGTGACCACGCGGGCACCGCTGTCCCTGCCCCCCGATTTCACCCTGCGCCCGCCGCAGCCCGGCGCCCGCCGGCCGCAGGAGCCGACCCCGCGCGAGGCGGCGGAGGCTGCACTGGTGCCGCAATCGGTGCTGAACCAGCAGGGCCCGGCGACAGGGGCCGCGCCGGTTGCGGCCACGGCAGGCGAAAGCGCGCTGCTCGCCGCCTCCGGCCCCGCGGCGCCGTCGGACATCCGCCGCCGCGTGACGACCGAACAATCGGCGCTGAACGCCGCGGACACGAGCTTCGCCGACCGGCTGATCTTCTGGCGCGCGGCGCCGGAACCCGGCACCGTGGTGGACCCGACGCGGGAGGCGCAGCGCATCCGGGAGAATTCGGCGCTGGGCCAGCAGGCGACCACCGGCGACACGCCGATCATCCAGCGCCGCCGGCCCGGCCTTCTGGAAGGGCTGCTGTAACGATCCTGTGGGCGCGGCCACGGGCACGACACAGCCCTGGCCGCGCATCAAGGGCAGGACCATCTTGGAGCACATGCGCCTGCCCCGCCGCACCGCGATCGCCATGCCCGCGCTTCTCGCCCTGCCCCGCCCCCTCGCGGCCGCGGCGGCGCAGGACCGGCCCCTGTTCGGCACGGAGCTTTCCACGCTTCCCAACGGGCTGACCGTCGCGCGCATCCCGCGGCCGGACAGTCCTGTGGCCGTGCACATGATCTGGGTGAAGGCGGGCAGCATACAGGATCCCGAGAAGCGGTCCGGCACCGCGCATTTTCTCGAACACATGATGTTCAAGGGCACCCCCACCCTGCCCGCCGGTGGGTTCTCGCGCGCCATCGCGCGCATGGGCGGCGCGGACAACGCGTTCACCTCCCAGGACGTCACCGCCTATCACCAGGAAATCGCCGCCGAGGATCTCGCCCGCGCCATGCGGATGGAGGCGGACCGCTTCGTCCACGCGCTGATCCCCGATGACGAGATCGCCCCCGAGCGCGAGGTGGTGATTGAGGAGCGGCGCCAGCGCACCGACAACTCCCCCCGGTCCCGCTTCCGGGAGGCGCTGACCGCCGCGCTGTGGGGCGACCATCCGCGCGGGGGGCCGGTGATCGGCTGGCCCGACGACATCCGCGCCATCACCCGCGACGACCTCGCGGGCTTCCATCTCGCCCGCTACGCACCCGGCAACGCCGTGCTCGTGGTCCAGGGCGGGCCGGAGGAGACGCCGGAGCTGATCGCGGAGATCTGGGGTTCGGTCCCGTCCCGCGCCTTCGTCGCCCGCAGCGAACCGCCACCGCCCGCCGCCGCCACCCTGCCCCGGCTGGAACGGCGGGAGCGGGGGATCGGCGATCCCGCGTTCATCCGCGCCTGGATCGCCCCCAGCCTGACCACGGGCGACACACAACACGCACTGCCGCTGGAGATCCTGACCGGCGTGTTCGGCGGCGGGCCGGCCGGGCGGCTGCATCGCGCGCTGATCGAACCCGGCCTCGCGACCGCCGCCTATGCGCGCTACGACAGCGAAAGCGCCGGTGCCTCCGAATTCTCCCTGCTCGCCGCCCCGCGCAGCGACGTGGAGCCGGGGCGGCTGGAAGCGGCGATCGACGCACTGCTCGGCGAGCTGATCGAGCACGGCCCGACCGAGGCGGAGGTCGCGCGCGCCATCCGCCAGGCCACGTCCGGGGCCCTGCTGTCGCTCGATTCCGCGCAGGGCGCCGCGCGCGTGGTCGGCTCCACGCTGGCCACCGGGCTGTCGCTCGACATGGCCGAGTTCTGGCCGAAGCACGTGGCGGCGGTGACGGCGCCGCAGGTGCACGTGGCCGCGCAGGCGGTGCTGGGCCGGGGCCCTTCGCTGACCGGCTGGCTGCTGCCGGCATGACACTGCCCATCCCCGCCCTCGTCGGCGATGCCTGGTTCTGGCGGTCGGACGCGGCCCCGGTCGTGTCGATCCGCTGGGGCTGGCCGGGCGGATCCCGGCTCGACCCCGAAGGCCGCGAGGGCGAGGCCGCGCTGGGTGCGGCGCTGCTGACCCAGGGCGCGGGCGATCTGGACGCGACCGCGTTCCAGGAAGCGCTGCGCGACCGTGCCATCTCGCTCTCCTTCTGGGCCGAGCGCGACTGGTTCGGCGGCGCGCTGCGCTGCCTGTCCGATGCGCTGCCCGAGGCGGTGCGGCTGGCCGCGCTCGCGCTGTCCGCGCCCCGCTTCGACGATGCCCCGGTGCAGCAGACGCGCGCGCGCATGATCGCCCAGGCGCGGCGGGAGAAGGAGCAGCCGCGCATCCTCTCCGCCCGCGCCTTCTGGGACGGCATCGCGCCGGGAAACCCGATCGCGCGGCCGGTCCAGGGCACGGCGGAAAGCCTGGCCGCGGCGGTGCCGCGCGTCCCGGCCCGGCCCGGCCCGGCACTGGCCGCCGCCGCCGGGGCGGTCGCGCCCGCCACGCTGGCCGCCGCCCTCGACATGCTGCTCGCGGGCACCGAACCGCCCCGCGCGGCGCCGGTGCTGGACGCGCCGCGGCCCTTCGGCCGCGCCGTCGTGCCGCACGCCGCGCCGCAATCCGCCATCACCTTCGGCCATTCCGGGCGCGGCGTGCCGCCATCGGGCCGCGGCTGGGACGCCGCACAGGTGGCCCTGCGCGTGCTCGGCGGCGGCGGGTTCGGCGCGCGGCTGATGGAGCGGGTGCGCGAACGGGGCGGCCTCGCCTACGGCATCTCGGCCGGGTTCCAGACCATCCCCGGCGCGGGGCTGATCGTCGGCGGCACCGCGACGGCGAACGCGAACGTGCCGCGGGTGTTGGACCTCGTGACGGCGGAATGGCGGCGCATGGCCGAATCCGGGCCGGCCGAGGCGGAGATCGCCGACGCGACGGCCGCCATGGCCGGCGGCGCGGTGCGCGCCTTCGCCGATACCGGCCGGGCCGTGTCGGCCCTGCTCGCGGCACGGCGGATGGGCCGCGCGCCGGAGGACATCGCCGCCCGCCCGGCGCGACTGCGGTCGCTGACCGTGGCGGAGGTGGCCACGGCGGCGCGGGCGGCGCTGGACCCGGAGGCGCTGTCCTTCGCGATCGCGGGTGAGCCGGTGGGGCTGTAAGAGCCCCCTGCCGCCTCACTTAAGACTGCATGCCTCTCGCTACCTGGCAGGCATGGCCCGCCCTCGCACGCTGGCCGGCGATATAATTCGCGCCTCCACCGCCTGCGGCCCTGCAACAGGAATCGTGCCGCCGACCCGCCTGTCGCGACACGGGGTCATTCCTCTACACTCCTCCCATGACCGCCCAATCGTCCCGCGACGCCGCGTGGCGGCGCATCGAATCCCTCGGCCGGGAGGAATCGGCCGGCGCCATCCGTCCCCTCTTCGCCGCCGACCCCGGCCGGGCGGCGCGGATGACGGCCGCGTTCGACGACCTGCGGATCGACTTCTCCAAGACCGCGATCTCGCCCGAGATTCACGCCGCCCTGCTCGCGCTCGCCGACGCGGCCGATCTCGACGGCTTCCGCCGCCGCTTCTTCGCGGGTGAGGCCGTGAACGTGACCGAGGCGCGGGCGGCGATGCACATGGCGCTGCGCGCCCCGCCCGGCACGCCGATGCGCGCGGGCGGGGAGGACGCAGCCGCCCTGGTGCAGGCCGAACTCGCCCGCATGCGCGGCTTCGTGGATGCGGTGCATGCCGGCACGCTGCGCGGTGCCACCGGCCAGCCCTTCCGCGCGGTGCTGAACATCGGCATCGGCGGTTCCGATCTCGGCCCCCTGATGGCGACCGAGGCGCTGACCATGGCGGACGGCCCGCGCCTGGAACCGCGCTTCCTGTCCAACGTGGACGGCACCGCCTTCCTGCGGGAAACACGCGGCCTCGACCCCGCGACCACGCTGGTGCTGGTCGCCTCCAAATCCTTCACCACGCAGGAGACGGCGGCGAACGCCGCCGCCGTGCGCGCCTGGATCGCGGACGCCCTGGGCGAGGACGCGGTGGGGGCCCATGTCGCCGCCCTGTCCACCAACCTCGCCGCCACAGCTGCCTTCGGCATCGCGCCCGAACGCGTGTTCGGCTTCCGCGACTGGGTGGGCGGGCGCTTCTCGCTGTGGAGCCCGGTGGGGCTGGTGATCGCGCTCGCCGCCGGGTGGGATGCGTTCGCCGCCCTGCATGCGGGCGGGCATGCGATGGATGTGCATTTCCGCGACACGGACTTCGCCGCCAACCTGCCCGTGCTGCTGGCGCTGGCCGGGATCTGGCACGTCAACGGGCGCGGCCTGCCCGTCCACGGCGTGCTGCCCTATGACGACCGGCTGCGCCGCTTCCCCGCCTTCCTCCAGCAACTGGAGATGGAGAGCAACGGCAAGTCCGTCCGCCGCGGCGGGGCGCCCGTGGCGTGGCAGACCTGCCCGGTCGTGTTCGGGGAGCCGGGCACGAATGCCCAGCATTCCTTCATGCAGATGATCCATCAGGGGCCGATGACGGTGCCGATGGACATCATCCTGGCACGCACGGCGCAAGGCGGCCGGGACGCGGCGCATGCGATGCTGGCCGCGAACGCGATCGCCCAGGCCGAGGCGCTGCTGGGCGGCAAGACTGCGGCGGAGGCCGAGGCGGAGATGCTGGCCGCCGGCATGGATCCCGCCCGCGCGGCCGCACTCGCCCCGCACCGGGCCTTCAGCGGCGACCGGCCGAGCATCTTCATCACCATGGACCGGCTGGATGCCTTCGGCCTCGGCCGGCTGATCGCGCTGTATGAGCACAAGGTCGCGGTGCAGGGGCACCTGTGGGACGTGAATTCCTTCGATCAGTGGGGCGTCGAGCTGGGCAAGGTGCTGGCGGGCGGCGTGCTGAAGGAAATGCAGGGCGAGGCGGCAGGTGCGCATGACGCTTCCACCCAGGCATTGATCTCCTGGTTCCGGACAGGCGGCGCATGAAAGCGGCCCTCACCCCGGCCCTCTCCCGCTTGCGGGAGAGGGAGTCCGGTCGCGCTTGCTTCCCCCTCTCCCGCTTGCTGGAGAGGGCCGGGGTGAGGGTGCTTCCGTGAAGGTCCGCCGCCTGCCCGAGACCATCGTCAACCGCATCGCCGCCGGCGAGGTGATCGAGCGCCCGGCCGCGGCGGTGAAGGAACTGGTCGAGAACGCGCTGGATGCCGGGGCGAAGCGCATCGCCATCACGCTCGACGACGGCGGCATCGCCCGGATCGAGGTCGCCGACGACGGGCGCGGCATGGACGCGGACGACCTCGCACTCGCGGTCGAACGCCACGCGACCTCCAAGCTGGCGGACGAGGACCTGGTCCGCATCGCGACCCTCGGCTTCCGGGGCGAGGCACTGCCGTCCATCGGCGCGGCCGCCCGGCTCGCCATCACCAGCCGGACGGCGGAGGCCGGGCACGCGGTCGCGATCCGCGTCGAAGGCGGCCGCGTCGGCACCGTCTCCCCCGCGCCGGGGCCGCGCGGCACGCGCGTGACCGTCACCGACCTGTTCTACGCCACCCCGGCGCGGCGGAAGTTCCTCAAGCATCCGCGCACCGAGACGGAGCACGCGGAACTCGCCGTCTCCCGCCTCGCGCTCGCCTGGCCGGACGTGGCCTTCGCCTTCACCGCCGACGGGCGCGACCGTTTCGACCTGCCGGCGCAGGACCGGCTGGCGCGGGCCGCCGCGGTACTGGATGTCGAACCGGACCTGCTGCTGCCGGTGACGGCGGAACGCGGCGCGCTGCGCCTGTCCGGCTTCGCCACGCCGCCATCCTCGGCGCGGGCGTCGGCGGCCGGGCAGCATCTGGTGGTGAACGGGCGGCCGGTCGCCGACCCCATGCTGCGGACGGCGGTGCGCGTGGCCTATCGCGACCTGATCGCGCCAGGCCGCCAGCCTTCCGTCGCGCTGTTCATCGACCTGCCGCCCGAGGAGGTGGACGTGAACGTCCACCCGGCCAAGACGGAACTGCGCTTCCGCGACGCGGCGGGCGTGCGGTCGCTGGTGATCGGCGGGCTGCGCGCGGCCCTGTCCGTGCCGGTGCTGACGGCACCCACCGCTGCCCCACCGCCGCGCCCGGCCCTGCGGCTGGTGCACACCCAGCCGCCCGCCCCGCGCACGGGATTCGCGGAGGCGCAGGCCCCGCTCGCGCTGGCCGCAGCACCGTCCGCACGCACCCTGCCCGAGCCCGCGCCGCTGCCGGACCACCCGCTGGGGGCCGCGATCGCCCAGGTGATGGATACCTACGTGCTCGCAGTCGCCGCCGATGGCGCGCTGGTGCTGGTGGACCAGCACGCGGCGCACGAACGGCTGACGCACGAGGCGCTGGCCGCGCAGCTTTCCGAAGGCGGCGTGCGCAGCCAGCCGCTGCTGCTGCCCGCCGTGGTCGAGCTGCCGCGCGCCGCCGCCTCCCGCCTGCTGGCCGAGGCGGCGGCGCTCGCGAAACTGGGGCTGGAGGTGGAGGCATTCGGCGGCGCGGTGCTGGTGCGCGCGCTGCCGGCGGCGCTGGGCAACCCCGACCCCGCGCCGCTGCTGCGCGACATCGCGGACGAGCTGGCCGAGCAGGAGGAGAGCACCGCGCTTGCGGCACGGCTGGACGCGGTGGTGGCGCGCATGGCCTGCCACGGGTCGATCCGCGCCGGGCGGCGGCTGGCGGCCGCGGAGATGGACGCGCTGCTGCGCGCGCTGGAGGTCACGCCGCGCGCCGGCACGTGCAGCCACGGCCGGCCGACCGTGCTGCGGCTGGCCAAGGCGGATCTGGAGCGGATGTTCGGCCGACGATAGGGCCCGTGGCGCGCCCTGTGCGCCGAACTCCCTCTCCCGCCAGCGGGAGAGGGAGTTCGGTCGTCCCTTGAGACCGGCGCGGCCGTATCAGCCCGGCACGGCCCCCGCAGGCGGCCTGCCGAAGGCGAAACCCAGGGCCGCCGCCACCGAGAAGGGCAGCATCGAGCCGTGGCTCTCGCCTTCCTGCACGCGGCGGAACACCGTGAATCCCTCGATCTCCGCCAGGGCGCGGGCGGTTTCCGCCGGCCCGGGGCCGGCGGCACCGCGCCCGCCGAACCCCCGCACCGGCGCCGCACCGGCCGGGGCGGGCGGGCGGCGCCTGCCGGAGCTGTCGATCAGCAGGCGGATCGGCCGCGCGAGCCTGCCGCCCGCCGCCCGGATGCCGGCGAGGAAGGCGGCCTGCTCGTTCAGGATCTCGCGGTCGCCCCACCAGATGGACGGATCGGCCGCCACATAGGTGCTGAACATCTCCGGCCGGGTGAACAGCGTGTAGAGGACGAACAGGCCGCCCAGCGAATGGCCGAACAGCGTCTGCCGGCTGCGGTCGATCGGCAGGCGCCGCTCGATCTCCGGCCGGAGGTCCGTGTCGATGAAGGACAGGAAATGCGCCCGCCCCCCGGTCCGCCGCGGCGTGCGGCCCGGCGGCGCCTCGGCCGGGACGGGCGATGTCAGCTCGTACCAGCGGCGCGCCACGTCGAAGCGCGTGCCGGTCGGATGGCCGATGCCGACGATGACCGCCGGTTCGGGCAATGCCTGGGGGGCTGCCTTCCAGGCCATGGGGAAGGCGGCGTTGCCGTCGAGCAGGTAGATCACCGGATAGCCGCCCGGCGGCGGGGGCGTCGCCGGACGGGCGACCTGGATCCGCCACGTGGCACGCTCGGCGTCGCTGCCCGACAGGTCGAAGCGTTCGATCCTGGGATCGGTGATGACCTCGGCCGGCGTCTCGACACGCGGTCCGCGCCGCGGCGGGGACGGCGCGGCCTCCTGCCGCGGCTGGGCGCCCGCTGGGGCCGCGAGCAGCGGCAGGGCCGCAAGCGACAGCCGGCGCGTCATACGAAACGTCATCGTCCTACCACCTGTACCGCAGGGATGCCTGCACCATCCGTCGCGGTGCGAAGTAGCAATTGCCCGAACATGTCGCGAGATAGACCTTGTCGGCGAGGTTGGTGCCGCTGACCGCCAGCTCCATCCCCTCCATGGACGGCGCGAGCCTGCCGAGATCATAGCGGATCGAGGCGTCCCACAGCGTGTAGGACGGCACCGCGTAGGTGTTCGTCGTGTCGCCGTAGGTGCCGCCGACATAGCGGATGCCGGTGCCGAGGCTGAGCCCGTCCAGCGTGTCCCCCTCCGCGAAGCGGTAGTCCAGCCAGCCCGACGCCATCTGGCGCGGCACCATCGGCAGCCGCTTGCCCAGATCGGTGCTGTTGGACCGCGTCACCTCCGACTGCATGTAGGTGTAGGAACCGATCAGCCGCAGCGCATCGGTGATCTGCACATGCGCCTCCAGCTCGATGCCGCGCACGCGGCCCTCACCGGTCTGCACGCGGCAGGTCGATCCGTCGCAGAGATGCGTGGGGTCGGGGTCCGGCGTGGTGATGTTCTGCTGCTTGATCTGATAGGCCGCCAGCGTCACCAGGCTCTGGTGTCCGGGTGGCTGGTACTTGATCCCCGCCTCGTACTGCTGGCCGGTGATCGGCTTGAAGGGATTGTCGAAATAGTCGCGCCCGCTCGTCGGCTCGAAGGATTCCGAATAGCTCGCGTAGAGCGCAAGGCCCATGTCGAACAGATAGGTCAGGCCGCCACGCCAGGTGAAGGCGTCGGAATCGTAGTCCGTGCCGACATGGGTGCGCGGGTTGCGCGTCTGGTTCCTGGCCCAGTCCTGCCGGCCGCCGAGCGTGACGATCAGGTTGCCGAGCCGCATCTGGTCCTGGAGATAGACGCCGGTCTGTTCCGTGACCTGCCGGTTCGCGGCCGTGCGCGGACCGATCGAGATCGGCCCGCCATAGACGGGGTAGAAGATGTTGAGCGGTGAGGCTGTGCCGGAGGCGGAATCCACGTCGATCGTGGAGGTGCGGTAGTCGATGCCCGCCAGCAGCTTGTGGCGCAGCGGGCCGGTCCCGAAATCGGCCTGGCCGGAGGTATCGACCGCGAAGCCGGTGCCGCGGATCCAGTTCGAACTGGAGGTGCGGCGGTAGGTCATGCCGTCCGCCAGCACGTTGCCCGAACGGCTCACGCCGGAATTGAGCGTCTCCACGTTCGTGTAGGCGAGGTTCTGGCGCAGCGTGAACACCTCGTTGATCCGGTGCTCGAACTGATAGGACGCCATGAACTGGGTGCGGTCGTAGCGGTTGAAGTCCGGCTCGCCCAGGAAGGAGCTGGTGCTGAGCTTGAGGCCATCGGGGTTCGGGGTCAGCGTTCCCACCGCCGGCAGGAACTGGAAGGTCGATCCGCCCGTGTCGCGCTGGTAGGCGAGACGCACGGTGAGCGAGGTTCCGTCCTGCGGCTGCCAGGTGACGCTGGGCGCCACGAACAGACGCTGGCGATCGACGTGGTCCACCTGGGTGTCGCTGTCATAGGCAACGCCCACGAGCCGGTAGAGAAACTTGCCGTCCCCGTCGAGCGGGCCGCTGATGTCGCCGTTGAAGCGCGCCTGCTCGTAAGAACCGCCGACCGCCATCACCTCCCCGCGCGGCGTGGCGGTGGGGCGCTTGGTGACCACGTTGATCATCCCGCCCGGCGCGACCTGGCCGTAGAGGATCGAGGCAGGGCCGCGCATCACCTCCGCACGCTCCAGCCCGTAGGCCTCGAACTGGGTGGCGGAGGCGGAGGCGCCGCTGCTGCTGCCGGGCGGGCGCAGCCCGTCGATATAGAGGTTGTTGGCGAAGCTGCCGGTGCGGAAGCCGCGCACCTGGATCTCATCCACGCGGCTGTCCGCGCCGTAGGAGCCGACGCGCACGCCGGCCGTGTAGCGCACCGCCTCCTCGGTCGTGCTCGACCCCTGCGCGTCCATCTGGTCGCGCGTGACCACCGAGATCGACTGCGGGACCTCCAGGATCGGCGTATCGGTCTTGGTGCCGGTGGCGGTCACGCCGGCCACGAAGCCCCGCACGGGGCTCCAGCCGCGTTCGGGCGTGCCCACGGCGACCACGGGCGGCAGGCGGGTGCTGCCGTCATCCTGAAGGCCGCCTTCCTCCTGCGGCGCCGGGCGCGTCAGGGTCGCGGCGCGGGCGCCGGTGAAGCGCGGCACCAGACCCGTGCCGGCCAGCAGCCGGGCCAGCGCCTCGCGCGGCGGGAGCAGACCGCTCACGCCCGGGGAGCGCAGATTGGCCGTCAGCGCGCTGTCGTAGAGCACCTGCATGCCGCTCGCGGCCCCGAAGGCCACGAGGGCGCCGTCGAGCGGTTGCGCCGGGATGGCGAAGCTGCGCTGCTCCGCCTGGGCGAGCTGCGTGCCGGCCGGTACGGACCGGCCGGCCGTGTCCGCCGCCCCGCCGGCCGCCAGCGCGGCCGCCACCGGCAGCATCGCCGCGCCCGACAGCAGCCAAACCAGCCGGGTGCGACCCCGGCCTGTCTCGAAAGCCATGTGAGTGGTCCCCCGCAATGAGATGCAATTGCGAATTGCTCGCAATGTTGACGCCGGGGAACCGCCCGGTGTGCAGCCTTCCGACACAAAAATTTCTGTCGGCCCGGAGGCGCCGTCAGCGAAGGATCACGATCCCACCCGGAAGCGGTGTGGCGGCCAGCCCAGACACCCGTGCCACGTGTGCCAGCATCTCGTCGGGACGGCTGATGTGGAACACGCCGCTCACCTGGCTGGCGGCCTGTCCCCGGCCCAGCAACAGGACATGGCCGGGCCGGTAGCGGTTGATCTCCGCCACGACCGCCGCCAGGGGCGTGTTGCGGAACACCAGCATGCCGCCGCGCCAGCTCGCCTCCGCGTCCGGGGCCGGGCCGACCGTGCCGAGGCCCGCCGCGCCGTAGCGGACACGCTCGCCAGCGCCCAGTTCCACGGCGCCGTCCCGCGCCACGCTGACCCGCCCCGACAGGCAGGCGACACGCACGGCATCCTCCTCGTGGCGGATCGTGAAGACCGTCCCGAGCACGGTCGTCTTCCCGCCCGCGGCCGCGACCGTGAACGGGCGCGCCGGGTCGCGCGTCACGCTGAAGGCGGCCTCCCCCGCGATCAGGGCCACGTGCCGCGCGCCCGGGGTGTAGCTGACGGACAGGCTGGTCTGCGTGTTCATCTCGATCGTGCTGCCGTCCTCCAGCACCAGCCGCCGCTGTTCGCCGGTGCGGGTACGGTGGTCGGCGGTCAGCTCCGCGAGGCTCGGGACCCATCCCGCCCGGCTGCCAGCCACCACCAGCGCCGCCGCCGCGGCGGCACCCGAGGCCGCCAGCAGCACGGGCCGGCGCCCCATGGCACGCGGCGCCGGCGTTTCGAGCGACGCCGCGGCAAGGCCTGCGTGATTCCAGAGCCGCACGGCTTCCCGGAACGCCGCGTCATGGGCCGGGCTGCGATCGCGCCAGAGATGGAGCTGCCACGCATCCGCGTCCGTCGCGGCGCCGGAGGTCAGGCGCACCACCCAGGCACGCGCCTCCCGCGCCAGCGCATCGGCATCCCGCAGCATCGCCGCCGGCTCGGTCATCGTCTCCTCCTGCCTCCTGCCGGTACGGTCGCGCGGAGGTTCGGACCCCTAACCCCTGGACGCCTTGCGCCGGGGCAATGTGCAGGTCCCGGCGGGCAATTTTCCCAGCCTCGCGGCACAGTGATCGAGGGCGCGCTGGATCTCGGTCTCGACCGTCCGTCGCGACAGTCCCAGCGAATCCGCGATGGCCTGATGCGGCCGGCCCTGGACGCGCGCGGCGATGAAGATGGCGCGGCGCCGCGCCGGCAGTTCCCGCAACGCGGCCTGCAGCGCCATGACCTCGGAACGGGATTCGGCGATCCCGTCCGGGCCGGGAACATCGGATGGAAGTTCAAAGGACGCGGCGATCTCCGTCTGGCTCAGCAGGCGGCGGCTGGCGCTGCGGCGATGGTCGGCCGCCACGTTGCCGACGATCCGCCCGAGATAGGACGCCGCATCATCGAGCTTCGGAACCGCGCGCGCCATGCGGATGCGCAGATACGCATCGTGCAGCGCATCCGATGCCGCGGCGCGCGTGCCGAGCCGACGGACGAAACGCTGCTCCAGCGTCTGATACTGCTCCAGCAACAGCCGCAGCAGCGTGGCGCGGTCGCTTTCACCCATCGGCTGGCATGGCGCGGGCTGGGTCCACCTCTCGGCTCGATGCCGCGCCCCCGCGCGACGGCGGGTCCTATAGGTCCGATGCGGGGGACCGGCAATGCGGCCGGGACCAGTGCGCCGCCTTCAGTGCCCCCGCAGGATCTGGCTCAGGAACAGCTTGAAGCGGTCGGTCTTCGGATTCTCGAACATCTCGGTCGGTGCGCCGACCTCGACGATCTCGCCACGGTCCATGAACACGACCCGGTCCGCCACCTGCCGCGCGAAGCCCATCTCGTGCGTGACCACCACCATGGTCATCCCGCTTTCGGCAAGGCCGACCATGGTATCGAGCACTTCCTTGATCATCTCCGGATCGAGCGCGGAGGTCGGCTCGTCGAACAGCATGATCTTGGGCTTCATGCACAGCGCGCGGGCAATGGCCACGCGTTGCTGCTGCCCGCCCGAGAGCTGGCCCGGATACTTCTTCGCCTGCTCCGGGATCTTGACGCGGGTGAGGTAGCTCATCGCCAGCTCCTCCGCATCGGCCTTCGGCATCTTGCGCACCCAGATCGGCGCCAGCGTGCAGTTCTCCAGGATGGTCAGGTGCGGGAACAGGTTGAAGGACTGGAACACCATCCCGACTTCGGAGCGGATCTTGTCCAGCGAGCGCAGGTCGCCGGTCAGCTCCGTGCCGTCCACGACGATGCGGCCTTCCTGATGCTCCTCCAGCCGGTTGATGCAGCGGATCATCGTGGACTTGCCCGATCCCGACGGGCCACACACCACCATCCGCTCACCGGTGCCGACGGTCAGCGACACGTCGCGCAGCACATGCATCGCGCCGTACCACTTGTTGACCTTGTCGAGGATGATCGCGGCTTCCGGGTTGGCCGCCGGCATCTGCATCGCAGCACTCATTCCCTGTCTTCCCTTCCGTTCAGCGCCGGCGATGGCGGTTCAGCTCGGTCTCCAGGTTCTGCGAGTATTTCGACATCGCGAAGCAGAACATGAAGTAGATCAGCGCGACGAAGACATAGACCTCGACGCCGAAGCCCTGCCACGCCGGCTCCACGATCGCGGTCTTGCCGGCCGTCAGCAGGTCGAAGATGCCGATGATCAGCACCAGCGAGGTGTCCTTGAAGAAGCCGATGAAGGTGTTGACCAAGGGCGGGATCACCAGGGTCAGCGCCTGCGGCAGGATAATGAAGCCCGTCCTCTGCCAATAGGACAGGCCGAGCGCGTCCGCCGCCTCGTACTGCCCCTTGGGCAGGGCCTGAAGGCCCCCACGCACCACTTCGGCCAGGTAGGCGCCGGCGAACAGGATGATGGCGATCTGCGCGCGCAGCAGCTTGTCGATGTTCATGCCTTCCGGAAGGAACAGCGGGAACATCACGGACGCCATGAACAGCAGCGAGATCAGCGGCACGCCGCGGATCAGCTCCACATACAGCACGCAAAGCATCTTCACCGCGGGCATCTTGGTGGAGCGGCGGCCGAGCGCGACCAGCACCGCGAGCGGGAATGCGAAGGCGAGACCGAACGTGGCGAGGATCAGCGTGATGGCGAGCCCGCCCCACTTCTCCTGCGGCACATACTCCATGCCGAATACGCCACCCCACATCAGGATGCCGATGACGGTCAGCGTACCCAGCCAGATCAGCCCCAGTTCCTTGCGCCAGAACCGGCGCATGGCGGAGACGATGTACAGGCCGATGAAAAGCGCGATGCAGATCGCAGGCCGCCACTGCTCGTCATACGGGTACAGGCCGAACAGGATGAAACGGTACTTCTCCCCGATCACGGCCCAGCATGCGCCGGCCCCTTCCAGCGCGCGGCAGGCGGAGGTATCCACCTGCTGGCCGGTGCCGGGCACCGACCAGATCGCGTTGATGACGGCCCAGTTGAAGAAGCCCAGCGCCCACCGGATCAGCAGATAGCCGAACACGAGGGTAAAGGCGGTCGACCACCACGAGCTGAACAGGTTCGCACGCAGCCACGCCCAGGGTCCGTAGACGCTGGCAGGCGGGCGTTCGCGGGTGGGCGCCGGGACGTGGATCGTGTCAGCCGTGGTCGCGGCGGCGGAGGCGGGAGGTGTCATGGCTCAGCGCTCCACCAGGGCGATGCGGGCATTATACCAGTTCATGAACAGGCTGATGGACAGGCTGATGGTCAGATAGACCAGCATGATGATGGCGATGCCCTCGATCGCCTGCCCCGTCTGGTTCAGCGTGGTGTTCGCGATCGAGACGATGTCCTGGTAGCCGATCGCCACCGCGAGCGAGCTGTTCTTGGTGATGTTGAGGTAGGTGCTGGTCATCGGCGGGATGATCACGCGCAGCGCCTGCGGCAGCACCACCTTGCGCAGCACCATGCCGCTGCGCAGGCCGAGCGCGTTCGCCGCCTCCCACTGCCCATGCGGCACGGCGAGGATGCCGGACCGCACGATCTCCGCGATGAAGGCCGAAGTATAGATGACCAGGCCCGCGAGCAGCGCCATGAATTCCGGGGTCAGCGTTCCGCCGCCCTGGAAGTTGAACCCGCGCAGGGCGGGCAGGTCCCAGGTCCATGGTGCGCCGAGCGCGAGCCAGACCACGACCGGAAACGCGACCATCAGGCCGAGCGCGATCGGCCAGACCCTGGGCCGCACGCCGGTCTCCGCCTGGCGGCGGTCGCAGGCGCGGCTCCACAGGACCGCGCCGATCGCGCCGGCGGCAAAGGCGGCGAGCGTCCACCAATGCGCGGCCTGCCATTCCAGCAGCGGCACCTTGATGCCGCGATTGGACAGGAACACGCCATCGACCGGATGCAGCGCCTGCCGCGGCCCCGGCAGCGCCTGCAGGATCGCGTACCAGAACAGCAGTTGCAGCAGCAGCGGGATGTCGCGCAGCACCTCGACATAGACGGCGGTGAACTTGGCCAGCAGCCAGTTCTTCGACAGCCGCCCGATGCCGACCAGCGTGCCGATCACGGTCGCGATCACGATACCGGTGATCGCCACCTTCAGCGTGTTCAGCACGCCGATCCACAACGCGCGCAGATAGGTGTCTGTCGGGCTGTAGGTGATCATGCTCTCGCCGATCGGCAACCCGGCCTCCCGCCCCAGGAAACCGAAGCCGGTGGCGATCTTGCGGACTTCGAGGTTGTGACGGGTGTTGGAGACAAGATACCAGACGATCGCGACCACGACGCCGACGATCAGGACCTGCCAGACAACCGATCGGAACAGCGGGTCCGACCAGGACAGGCTCATGCCCTTGCGCGGCGCTGTGCGGGTGGCGAAGCGGGGGTCTGCGGTCGCTCCAGACATCGGCTCGAATCCCAGATCTTGTTGTCGTTGAAGCCTCGTTTCTTGATCTTGCCGCAGGCGGATCCTGGCCGCGAACGGGTCGCGGCCAGGCGATCCGGCCTAGCGGATCGGCGGCGCGTATTGCAGCCCGCCCTTGGTCCACAACGCGTTCACCCCGCGCTGGATGCCGAGCGGGGTCACGTTGCGCTCGAAGATCTCGCCATAGTTGCCGACCAGCTTGACGATGTTGTGGGCCCAGTTGTTCTCAAGCCCCAGCATCTTGCCAAGGTCGCCGCTCTTGCCGACGAAGCGCTGGATGTCGGGGTTGGGATCGTTCGCCTTCTCGTCGATGTTCGCGCTGGTCAGGCCGAGTTCCTCGGCGTTGAGCATCGCGAACAGCGTCCAGCGCACGATATCGGCGAACCGCGCATCACCCTGCCGAACGGCCGGGCCCAGCGGCTCCTTGCTGATGACCTCGGGCAGGATCACGTACTGCTCGGCGTTCGCGCCCTGGGTCGAGCGCACGGCGGCGAGGCCGGAGACATCGGTGGTCAACGCATCGCAGCGGCCCGAGAAGAAGGCGGCGTTCACCTCCTCCAGCTTCTCGATGACGACCGGCGAGAATTGCAGGTTGTTCGCGCGGAACCAGTCGGTCAGGTTCAGTTCGGTCGTGGTGCCGGGCTGCACGCAGACCGTGGCGCCGTCCAGCTCCTTGGCCGAGGACACGCCCAGCGTCTTCTTCACCATGAAGCCCTGGCCGTCGTAGAAATTGACGCCCGTGAAATCGAGCCCCAGCGAGGTATCGCGCGACAATGTCCAGGTTGTGTTGCGCGAAAGCATGTCCACCTCGCCCGACTGCAGCGCGGTGAAGCGGCTCTGCGCCGTGGTCGGCACGTAGCGGACCTTGCTTGCATCGCCGAAAATGGCGGCGGCCACGCCGCGGCAGACATCGACATCGATCCCGCGCCAGTTGCCCTGGCTGTCAGGCGCCGCGAAGCCGGCAAGGCCCGTGTTCACGCCGCAGATCAGTTGCCCGCGCGCCTTTATGGCGTCGAGCGTCGGGCTCTGTGCCGCCGCCTGACCTGCCGAACCAATGGCCAGCACGATACCGGCCGCGAGGCCTTTCCAAATATGCATCTCTCATCTCCCATTCGAGAGGTTTCGCAGCCTGGCGTCCTGCCGCTCCCCTCCGTTGAGAAACTGTGCGCCACCGACAAGGCGCGATCAACGTCTGAATGCAATCCCGCTCCGGGACGGACTCTCAGGTCTCGCACGGGCGGGACTGCGCAATGCCGGATCATCTCGACGCTTCCAGGCAAGCGGCCGCCCACGAACGGACGGCCGCCTCCGATCATGTGCCGCGGATCAGCGCAGGGGCGGCGCGTATTGGATGCCGCCCTTCGTCCAGAGATTGTTGATGCCCCGCTGCACGCCGATCGCGCCCACGGTGCGATCCCACATCTGGCCGAAATTTCCGACCTGCTTGACCACGTTGTACGCCCACTTGGCGTCAAGGCCGAGCGCCTTGCCCAGTTCGCCCTCCAGGCCCAGCAGGCGGCGGATGCTGGGATTTGTGGAATCGGCGAATTCATCGATGTTCTCGCTGGTCACGCCAAGTTCCTCGGCCGTGAGCTGTGCGAAATAGGACCAGCGCACGATGTCGAACCACTTGTCGTCACCCTTGCGCACCATGGCGCCAAGCGGCTCCTTGCTGATGATCTCCGGCAGCAGCAGGAAGCTCTCGGCGTTCGGCCCCTGCGAGTAGCGGAAGGACGCAAGCGCCGACGCATCCGAGGAATAGGCGTCGCAGCGGCCGGAGAGGAACGCCTTGCGGATCTCCTCGATGTCCTGGATCAGGATCGGCGTGAACTGCATGTCGTGCAGCCGGAAGAAGTCGGCGACCGCAAGCTCGGTGGTCGATCCCGGCGCCACGCAGACGGTGGCACCGCCAAGATCCTTCGCGGATGCGACACCCAGATCCTTGCGCACCAGGAAGGCGGTGCCGTCGTAGAAGTTCACCGAGGCGAACAGGCCGCCCAGGTTGGCCTCGCGGCCCAGGGTCCAGGTGGTGCTGCGGATCAGCACATCCACTTCACCCGCCTGCAGCGCGGTGAAGCGGTTCTGCGTGGTGGTCACGACGAAACGGACCTTCGTCGCGTCGCCGAACATCGCGGCCGCGATGGCGCGGCAGGAATCCGCGTCGATCCCGCGCATCACGCCCTGTGTATCGGGTGCGGACATGCCGGGCGTCGATCCGGCGATCCCGCAATTGACCACGCCGCGCTGGCGCACGGCATCGACGGTGGGGCTCTGTGCCAGCACGGGAAAGGCCAGCGCAATGGCAGCGGTTGCCAGCGGCGCAGCGCGCCGCAGCAGGGTCAAAGTCATCGGTGAAGTCTCCCAGTATTGGCGGGCTTGTGCCCGCAGGACGACTGTGGCGGGGCTGGTAGCCGGTTTCAACCGTGGCGCGGCCTTGCCTTTGCTTTCCTGCCCGATGCTGCCAGCTTGCCGCCCCGATCGCCGGAGACCAGCATGCAGATCCTGTTCGCCAACGCACGCCTGTTCGAACCGACGGACGGGGCGATCACCGAGGGTCAACTCAAGGCCGGTGCGCTGCACCGCTGCAAGCCATAGTCCCATGCGGATGATCGATGCCGCCGCCGTCCGCCAGGCCCTGCCCTGGGCCGCACTGGTGGATGCGTTGCGCGGGATGTTCCGCGACGGCTGCGCCGCACCGCTGCGCCACGCCCACACCATCCCGCAGCCTGGCGGAACCGATGCGACGCTGCTGCTGATGCCCGCGTGGCAGGAAGCCGGCGCGCCCCGCTTCGCCGGCGTGAAGATCGTCCAGGTCACGCCCGACAATCGCGCCCGCGACCTGCCCGCGGTCAGCGCGGTCTATCTGCTGTCCGATGCCGCGACGGGAACGCCGGTCGCGCTGCTGGACGGCGCGGAGCTGACCGACCGGCGCACCGCGGCGGCGAGCGTCCTGGCCGGCACCTTCCTCGCGCGGGAGGACAGCCGCACGCTGCTGGTCTGCGGCACGGGCCGCATCGGCCGCGCGCTGGCGGAAGCCTGGTCGGCGTGCTTTCCGATCGCGGAGGCGATGATCTGGGGCCGCACCGCCCCCCATGCCGAGGCGCTCGCGGCCGACCTGCGCGGCCACGGCATCCCGGCCCGGGCCGTCACCGATCTTCAGGCCGCCGCAGGCCAGGCGGACATCGTGTCCTGCGCCACGCTCGCGACCGCGCCGCTGATCCGGGGCGCATGGCTGCGTCCCGGCACGCATGTCGATCTGGTCGGCGCCTTCCGCCGCGACATGCGGGAGACCGATGGCGCGCTGATCGCCCGCGCGACCGTGTTCGTGGACACGATGGCGGGCGGCATGGCCGAAGGCGGCGACGTGGTGCAGGCGATCGCCGAAGGCGCGATCGACGCATCGCATGTGCGCGGCGACCTGCACGCGCTGTGCCGGGGCGAGGCAGCGGGCCGGACGCGGGCCGAGGAGGTCACCGTGTTCAAGTCCGTGGGCGCGGCGCTGGAGGACCTTGCGGCCGCGATCCTGGCCGTGTCGTAGCGTCCGGTCCCGACGCCTACAGCGCCACCGCTCCCAGCCCCGCCGCCGTGAGCAGCAGCCAGAGCGGATTGACGCGCGTGAGCACGGAAGCGCCCGCGACGGATGCGGTGATGACGATGCTGAGCCAGCCGCGCGCCGCCGCTTCGGCCAGCAATGTGCCTGCCGCGACAACCAGCCCGCCCACCACCGGCATCAGGGCGGCGGCGGTCATGCGCTGCCATGCACTGTCCCTGAACCGCGCCCAGCCCGAGGCCGCGCCATAGGCGAGGATCGAGGACGGCACCAGCATCCCCGCGCTGGCCGCAAGAGCGCCGGGGATGCCCGCGACCTTCAGGCCGATCAGCGTCACCACCAGGATGTTGGGCCCCGGCGCGCACTGGGTCAGCGCGTAGAAGGATGCGAAGGTCACGGGGTCCACCCAGCCTTCCGCCGCCGCCATGCGCTGCATGTCCGGCAGCACGGTCGCGCCGCCGCCGACCGCCAGCATCGAAAGAACCGTGAACCGCACTGCCAGTTCACCCAGCAGGATCATGCGGGATCGATCCTCTGCGCAACCAGCGAAGCGGGAATCGCGATCGCCAGCACGGTGATGAGCGGCAGATGCAGCACTGCGAGCAGCACGAAGGCCAGGACGACAATGGCGAGCTGCGCCGGCCGGCGCGCTGCGGGGGAAGCGATGCGCAGGCCGGTGCCGAGCATCAGCCCGGCGGCAGCCGCCGCCACGCCCGCCATCGCGCCGCGCACCGCCGGCGACAGGTCCGCGGTGCGATAGGCCAGCCCCAGCGTGATGACCACGACAATCGGTACGGCGAGCAGCCCGATAAAGGCGACAACCGCGCCCGGCGCGCCCTGGAAGCGCCGCCCGATCACCACGGCGAGGTTGACCATGTTGGGGCCGGGCAGGATCTGGCACAGGCCGAGCATCTCCGCGAACTCGGCCTGCGTCATCCAGCCGCGGCGGTCCACGATCAGGCTGCGCGCATGCGGCAGCGCGCCGCCGAACCCGGACATGCCGATGATGAAGAAACCGCGGAACAGCTCGCGAATGCTGGGCGCCGTCTCCAACGCAGGGTCTATGGGATCAGCACCGTGCTGCCGGTGGTCCTGCGCGCCTCAAGCGCGCGATGCGCCTCGGCCGCGTCGCGCAGGGGATAGGTCTGGTTCACCGCGATCTTCACCGCCCCCTTCTCCACCACCTCGAACAGATCGCGCGCGGCCCATTCCAGATCGCCGCGCTTGGCGGTGTAGGTCGCAAGCGACGGGCGCGTGAAGAACAGGCTGCCCTTGGCGGCAAGCTGGCCCGGATCGATCGGCCCGAGTGGGCCCGAGGCATTGCCGAAGCTCACGAACATGCCGAGCGGGGCGAGGCTGTCCAGGGAGGCGGCGAAGGTGTCGCGGCCAATGCTGTCATAGACCACCGGCACGCCCTCGCCGCCGGTCAGCGCGCGCACCTTGGCCGGCAGGTCCTCATGGCCGACGATCACGTGCGCCGCGCCATGCGCGCGCGCCAGCTCGGCCTTCGCTTCCGTGCTGACCACGCCGATGACGGTGGCGCCGAGATGTTTCGCCCACTGGCACATGATCAGCCCGACACCGCCGGCCGCGGCGTGCAGCAGGATCGTCTGCCCCGCCTTCACGTTGAAGGTCCGGCGCAACAGGTAGTGCG